>Ga0335079_10000052_pt1 | contig 134154 bp, 139 predicted proteins | sample Lox_Sample_33_FD_206719 | JGI IMG/M metagenome (GOLD analysis project Ga0335079, IMG submission 206719) | Soil microbial communities from Loxahatchee National Wildlife Refuge, Florida, United States - Lox_Sample_3.3 | ecosystem: Environmental > Terrestrial > Soil > Wetlands | place: USA... | reverse complement strand
GCGGCCGGCGCCGCCTTGGGCAGCACTACCTTCAAGACCCTCGGCAGGATCGTTGCAGACGCCGGCGGGTTCAAGGCATCCATGGGCGTGGCTCTGGCCGTTGCCCTGGGGTGGGCGATCCTGGGCGCTGTTGCTGGTCTGTCCGGGGGCGTCATGATCCGCTCGCGGGAACGGGCCCTGTACGGGCTTTTGGGAGGCGCGCTCGGCGGCCTGGTCGGCGGGCTCCTGTTCTATGAGCTTTCGGCGACCTCGATCTGGTCGACCCTTGCAGGGCTTTCCCTGCTCGGCCTGTCCATCGGCGCCTTCATCAGCCTGGTCGAGGAGGCGTTTGTGTCCGCGAAAGTGAAGGTCGTCAAGGGACGGCACATCGGAAGAGAGTTCCCGCTCCTTAAGGACGTGAGCGTGGTGGGCAGGGACGACCGCTCGGATATCTGCCTCTCCGGCGCGGAAGGCGTGGGACTTCAGCATGCGGCCATCATGCGGACGAACGGGCACTTCTCGATCGAAACCGAAAAGGACGGCAACCTGTACGTGAACGAGAAGCTGATCAAAAGCGCCAGGCTTGCGGACGGCGACGTGATCAGGGTCGGGAGCATCCTGCTCCTTTTCTCGGCCGTGAAGAAAGCGGCAGCCGCGCTTATCATTGTTCTTCTCGGAGCTTCGATATCGGGGCTGTCCGCATCTTCGGCACTTGCAGGAGAGCCCGCAACGGTCCGGATCAGCCAGTTCGACCTTGCCGGGTTCCCAACGGTCAAGGCGTATGTGTCCGCCCTGGACGCGGAGGGCAAGCCGGCGCGCGGATTGACCAGAGAAGGCATGACGCTTTCGGAGAATGGCCGTTCGATCAAGATCGATTCGATGAACGGCGTTGACGGCTCGCCTCAGCCGTTCAGCTTCGGCATCGTCCTCGACCGGAGCGGGTCCATGGAGGGCGAGAAGATCAAGCGGGCCAGGGAATCGGTCCTTCGGTTCCTTTCGCTCATGGAGCCCGGCGACCGCGCTTCGTTCATTACGTTCAGCGACAAAGTGGAACTGAAGGAAGGCCTGACGGACAACATCGCGCTGCTCAAACAGGACACGGAAGCCGTCAAGGCCGGGGGCCACACGGCGCTGTTCGATGCCATCGCAGCTGGCGTGGCAACGGTGCAGGGGGTGCCCGGCAGGAGGGCGGTGATCGTACTGACCGACGGTAAGGCAAACCGGGGAACACTTGACATCAACCAGGCGGTCGTGGCGGCGATCAAGGCGAATGTCTCCCTGTACGTGATCGGCCTGGGCAGGGACGTGCGCGCGGCAAGGCTTGAGGGAATCGCGGAGCAGAGCGGGGGGGTCTACTTCTTTACCCCTACGCCGGACGGTCTTGCCGAGATCTACCAGACCATCAGCAAACGGATCCGCAATGAATACATCATCACCTATCGGACCGGGGAGCGGGGCGACTATCTCAGGAGCGTGTCGCTCACGCTCAAGAACGGCCCGCAGGCAACGCGCGCGTACTTCCAGCCCGAGTCGTCCCTGTTCGGCGCAACCGGAGGCGTACCGGGCTGGGCATTCGGCGTATCGCTTGCGAGCGTTCTCGTGCTCGTCGGGATCTCGCTCAGGAAGGTAGAACAACAGTACCGGACCGCCCATCTGAGCCTCGTGCGCGGACGGGGGACGAAGAAGGACATCGACATCGACGCGAACGTTACCATCGGCAGGGACGAGCGCAATGAGCTCGGCCTGTTCCGGGACAGCGACGTCGAGCAGCAGCACGCCGAGATCATGAAGGAGAACGGACAGTACGTCATCGAGGACAAGGGGTCCCGCGCGGGGACGTTCGTGAACAAAAACAGGGTCGCGGGCAGAAAGGTCCTTGCGGACGGAGACGTCATCAACGTGGGCCGTACGACGATCGTCTTCAGCAGCGAGACCAGGAGGACCTGCGCGGGATGCGGCAGCCCTGTCAGCGCGAACGCGAGGTTCTGCGTAAAGTGCGGCGTGAAGGCGGCATAGGCAGTATCCAAAACCGTCATTCCGGGCTTGACCCGGAATCCAGTGGCTTGAGACGGGACCCTGGATTCCTGCTTTCGCAGGAATGACGTATGCTGACATTTGACAAAACGACAATGAAACGCCTTCTCAAAAACAGGTACGAAATAACCGGCGTCCTCGGACAAGGCGGGATGGGGTGCGTGTACAAGGTCGCGGACCGTTCACGGGGAGGCATGGTTCTGGCCGTCAAGGAGCTCCACCCGGGCAAGCTGTCCCCGGACAAGGCGCGCGAAGCCGTGGTCCAGTTCCAGACCGAGGCCAGGATACTGACGCGCTTCAGCCACCCGAACCTTCCGAAGGTCTTCGATTACTTTACGGAGGCCGGCGCCTACTACATCGTCATGGAATACATCCGGGGCAGGACGCTCGAGAAGATCCTCGACGGCCGCCGCGGAAAGCCGGTGGATGAGAAGCTGGCCCTTTCCTGGGCGCTCCAGATCAGCAGGGCGGTGCACTTCCTGAGCGTGCAAAGACCGAGGCCGGTCGTGTTCCGGGACCTCAAGCCCTCGAACATCATGATCGACCGGGTCGGCAGGGTGAAGCTCATCGACTTCGGCATTGCGCGTTTTTTCAAGGAGGACAAGATCGAGGACACCTACGTGTACGGCACGCCCGGGTATGCCGCGCCCGAGCAGTACGGCGTCGGCCAGACCGACGTGCGGTCGGACATCTTCTCGCTCGGCGCGACCATGCACCACTGCCTTACGGGAAGGAGCCCCGCCGAAGACCCGCATCATTTCCCCGATCCCCGGCGTGTGAACCGGAAGCTGAGCCGCGAGACCGCAGCCGTCATCACGAAAGCGCTGGCGCCGGACAGGGACAAGCGTTTCCAGAGCGCCCATGAGATGAAGGCCGCGATCCAGAAGGTCCTGCTCGCCCTGTCGATACCGGCCAGGAGAAGGGGGGACGTCATCTACGCCAGGCCGGGGAAGATGATCAGGCTCCCGTGGTGGAAAAAGGTCTCCTGGGTGAGCGTGCCGGTGATGGCCCTCGGCCTGAGCGGCACCACGGGGACCCTTTCAACGGACGATCTCTGGATAGCGCCGAAGCCCGCAACCTTCGGCACGGATGCATCGTGGATCCTCTTCCGGGTAAAAGGCAGGCTGCTGAAGCCGGGCAGGGAGTACCGGCCCCGCATCATTGTCAAGACGGACGCGGGCGTCCTGCGGCCGCAGCTCCTGTTCAAGAGGCAGTGGCCGTGGCTGCTGATCAATGCGGTTGCTATTGCGCTTGCGGCGGCAATGGCGGCGATGGTGATGACGCCGGGTTGTTTCTTCCGGCTGGGGTAGGAACGCGGGCCATGTGGTCGTGGAGGACACTTAGTAAGACAGGTCCTACCAGGGAAGTTCACGATGCTTTTCTTTTTTCTGCACCCCGGTTCACAGGTCCGCGCAGGCATGCGTTGCGGTTACTGCTACTCAGCCTTTTCGGGCATCGCAGCACTTCCCCTCGCGCGGAACAGCGGGCTCGGACGTGTCTGCCTGGCTTTGTGATGGTTCCGGTCATAACAGCTGGCGCATGCTTATGCGCGTACCTGTTCACGGGATGCAGGGGCCTCTGAAAGGCAAAGGTCTTGTTTCTTTACCCAAACCCCGCATGTCCCCGGAGCGGCCCTACGAATTTCTTGGGCACCCGTCTTGGCCTAAGGAAGCGTCCCGGCAGGGCGGACGCGCATGTCTGAGGCCGCAGGCCGAGTTTGCGCTGCCGAGCGGACGTGGCCCTGGACGGGTCAAGAAATTCGTTCAGGCTACGAAGGGGATATGCAAAAGAAATTCAATTCTTCTGAGAAAGAGGAAAGTATCCGCTCAAAAGGGAGAAGATGTAAAAAAGGAATGGTCTTAGAACAATTTCATGGAAAGGTGGTGTCTTTCACAGGCGGCTGTATTTGATTTTCTTTGCGTCTTTGCGTCTTTGCGCGATAAACCGCCTTTTGCTCTTACATCCCGTACTTCTTCATTTTCTCGTACAGGGTGGAGTAGGCTATGCCGAGCTGTTTCGCGGCCTCGGTCTTGTTGCCCGCCGTGGACCTGAGCGTGGCAAGGATCGCCGCTTTCTCGATCTCTTCGAGCGTCTTTCCGCTCAGGCCCTCGAGGGTCGCGGTCTTCTTCCCCTGCGAGAGGAAGAGGTCCCTGACCTCGATCCGCTTGCCGTCGCTCAGCGCCGAGGCCCTCTCGAGGACGTTCCTGAGCTCCCGCACGTTGCCCGGCCAGGAGTAGGCGGCGAGGGCCGCCGCGGCCTCGGAAGAAAGGTCAATGACTTTCTTGTCCGTGCCTTCAGAGATGCCTGCCAGGAGGCGCTTCGCGATCAGCCCGATGTCCTCCTTCCGCTTGCGAAGGGGCGGAAGCTGGATGCTGACCGCCGAGAGCCTGTAGTAGAGGTCCTCACGGAACCTGCCGGCTTTCACTTCTTTCTCGAGGTCCCGGTTCGTGGCCGCGATGACGCGAACGTTCACCCTCGCGGACCGCTCCGCGCCCACGCGCTTCACTTCGCGCTGGTCCAGCGCGCGCAGGAGCTTGGGCTGGAGCGGGGGCGCAAGCTCGCCGATCTCGTCCAGGAACAGCGTGCCGTTGTCGGCGAGTTCGAAGGCGCCCTGGCGGGATTTCACCGCGTCGGTGAACGCCCCTTTTTCGTGGCCGAAGAGCTCGCTTTCGATCAGGGTGGGCGCCGCGGCGCCGCAGTCGAACACCACGAAGGGCGCCGTTGCCCTGCGGCTGTGATCGTGAATGGCCCGCGCTGCGAGCTCCTTGCCCGTCCCGGTCTCGCCCTGAATGAGCACGGTCATGTCGGCCGGGGATACGCGCTCGAGGATGCCGAAGACCTCGCGCATGGAAGCCGTGGCGCCGAGCAGCTCGCCGAAGTGGTCGCGCGAACTGCGCGGGACCTCGACGCGCTCCTCGATGGGCGAGAAGATCATCTCGGTCTGGCCCAGACGAATAACGGCGCCGGGCGAGAGATACCCCTCCCGGACCCTCACGCCGTTCATGAACGTCCCGTTCGTGCTTCCCTCGTCCTTGAGGACGTAGCCGGCTGCGGTTTCCTCGACCACGGCGTGCCTGCGCGAGACCGTGGGGTCGGTGAGCACGAGGCTGCTCTCCGGAAGCGTGCCGATGGTGACGACCGGGTCGTGGACCATTACTTCTTTTCCCTCATCCCTCCCCGCGGTGACCACGAACCGGGCTTTCTTGAAGATCAGCGGTTTCTGGTCCAGGCCTGCAAGCACTTCGGTCTGGTCCGGTCTTCTCGATGTGGTTGAGGTTTTTTTACCGGCTTTCTTCATCGTGTTATTTTAGCATACCGTGGAAGAAGAAGGAACGGGAAAACCGGTTGTACCTGAAAGACCTGGCTTTTTGACCTTGACGGATACCCGGGACCGGCCTATCATTCATACTGAGCGGGTACGATGAAGAGGGGAATAGGACGGAAATTGATCAGACCGCGCACTCTAACCAGAATGCGGCTTGACCGCCTTTCTCCATCCCGTGATCAAGGACAAGCATCATGCAGAGACAGATAAAAGACGAGTACGAGATCGTCACGGAGATCGGCTCCGGCGGCATGGCCACGGTGTACAAGGCCGTCCAGAAGTCCCTCGACCGGCTGGTTGCCATCAAGGAACTGAAGAGGTCCTTTCATGCGGACCGCCAGATCGTGAAGCGTTTCGAACGCGAAAGCCGCGTTGCCGCGTCTCTCCAGCACGAGAACATCGTCCACATCTACGATTACTGGAAGAGACCGCACTACGCCATCGTGATGGAGTACGTCGACGGGACCACGCTGGCCGATGTCATCGACAAGACAGGGGCCCTGCCCGTCGATGTGGGGATCATGATCGCCGTCCAGGTGGGCTCCGCCCTCGACTATGCCCACATGCGCGGACTCGTGCACCGCGACATCAAGCCGTCGAACATCATGATCAAGCGGAACGGAGAAGTGAAGCTCATGGACTTCGGGATCGCCCAGGGCAGGAACCACGAGGCCCTGACCTCGCCGGGCACGTCCATCGGCACGCCCGCCTACATGTCCCCGGAGCAGATCCTCGGACAGCCGCTCGACGTCCGGTCGGACATCTTCTCCTTCGGCGTCGTGCTGTACGAGATGTTCACGGGCGTCAAGCCCTTCAAGGACGACGATGCCCGCCCGGTCACGGCAAAGATCGTCAAGGACAAGTTCCTTTCTCCGCGCAGCGTGAATGATGAGATTCCGCGCCGCCTCCAGTGGCTCATCAAGAAGTGCCTCAGAAAAAAGCCGACCCGGAGATACGGGTCGGTCCTCGAGGTCCAGAGAAAGCTGGGTAAGCGCCTCGCGGGCAGGACCACGAAAGCGGCTTCCCTGCTCAGGATCTCGGACTACCTCGTGACGCGCAACCTGTTTGAGGCAGCGCCGGAGCACGAGACCCTGCTGGTTCCGCTGAGGGGGACCCAGTCAAGCTGGACGAACGCATTCATCGGTGTTGCCCTCGTACTGCTCATGGCAGCTGCGGGTTTTGGTGTCTACTACTACCGGTCAATGATTTCGTGGCCGTTTGGCCATTCTCCGGTCATGCATCAGGAGCAACCGAAGACTACGACGGGGACCACACCGACAATCCAGCCGAAAAACAGCGAGGGGCTGACCAGCTCTCCGGCCGGTACCGGACAGATGGCATCCTCGCCCTCCTCATCGATGACGGGAACGACGGAGAAAAAGAGTGGCAGGTGACCTGAATGTTTGGAACCGGCAGGTGGATGCCCAGGATAACAATTCCTGACGTTGCAGCGCGATAGGAACACAATTCCCCGTCCGGGGCGGATTTTCGGAAACCGCATTGCAGGAAAAAGCTAGTGTGGCAAAAGGAAGATGGGGCCCGGACGTGAAATTGTAGTTAATCCGATGCGGCAGGGTCAAAGGCACAGAACTGAAAAGCATATAATATTAGATGCCACGCAACCAGTGCACGGAAGAGAAGAAGCATCTAATAGTAGATGCTTGCATATAGTATTATATACCGGTATCTAATATTAGATGCCGGAGTTCGTCCCACTAATCACTGGTTAGTTTCTGAAGAAGGGGCAAAAGGTGACATTAATTGAATTAGAGCGATCATTGCCGAATGGCTTCCATGATGCCCATATCAATAGCTTCTCTGTAGATTATGTCAAAAGAGAAGCAACAATAACCCTTGATGTTCTGGTTGGCAGCCCGGATGGAAAGAACGAAATTGAACGGGAAGCATACAGAAAATGCATTTTGAAGCTGACTGGGCTCGAATATTTTATCATTGATCCGCCCGATACGACCTATAACTACACTAAGCCCGGTACACCGTGGATTGATGCTAGCCCTTTAGAATCAGCGAAATTGAATTCGAACATAAAACTACCTCCCCTTCAGTCTGAAAATGCTTTTGCATATCTGTTCTTCGTGCAAGATTGGAATTCATCATTTTATGTTGCAGCAACCGATTCGAGTTTAAAGTGGTTTTCGGAACCATTTATTCCATAACCCGTAGAAGAAATCAATAACCGGAGTCACCATGGCGCTCGACTTTCAATCGAGATATCAAAAACTACGAAAGAAGCTTGAAGATGATCATTATGAGCTTCAGCCAAGTTTCGATGACTTGTTTAAATGGGTCGATGATTTCATGGCGTCGGAGGATGCATCAGATTTAGAAAAAGAATTTTACTTGCTTCTAAATCAATTCCCTGGCGATCACCAGCCGTATTTCGTTGTTCCACATGAACGAGTTCTTATTGAAAATAAGTTTGACTATAGTCCGCCACCTTTTCTCGAATATGAAATAGATTTTGCCGTGTATGGCGGTACAAGACATAACCCTGTCAAGATAGCCTTGGAATGTGATGGCCTTAGATCACACAGAAACCGGCATAGTCTCAAGGATAGAAGAAAGGACGTGAATCTCCAGCTATCTGGCTGGCTTGTCATCAGACATCCTGGGCACGAGATTCATGCGGAAATCGAAAAGTGGGAGAAGGAAGAGACATTTATTTCAGAACTGGCAATGTCACTTGATTACGTTATCAAGAATGCGCTTAACTTGATAAGCCACGAAACATACGTGATTAACGAAGTGCGAAGCAAATTGACGGGATATAGTTGGGGGCTCGTTGAATGCAGTCATTGTGGTTTTACTCAGCATGACATATTGAATCACAAAACAATATTGTGCCGTAAATGCAAAAAGAAATATCTCAGAGATCGATCCAAAGACACTGCGGGCACTTCTGAATATGAGGGGCTAATTTTATTCCCGTAAAACTAACATGGCGCTCGACAGCGACGCGCCAAGGTCGGCGCGTCAGCGCCGCGTTGTATTTCAGATAAACAATAATGAGGTAGCCATATGATACTTCGTGTTAAAAACATAAAGATGATAATCATTCTTTTTATGTTGACTGTCTGGTTTGGATGTCAAGCAGTTGCTTCTGAGGAAAGAATTTACATTGAAGAAGGCAAAGTTGGTGACATCGCAATTGGCATGAACATATCAAGCCTTATGAAGAAATATCCTGCAGGATTTAATAAAACGTTCATTCAAAGTGAAGGCGACCAGGAACCAGCTTATATATATCGATTTAATAACGGCAAATCAATAATACTGGAAGTGAATGAAGAGAAAGGCAGAAAAGATACAAATGTTATTTGGCTTATCAGTGTCGACGACCCTTATTTTAAAACAAATAAAGGCATCGGTGTAGGCAATACATTCACTGAAGTTAAAAAGGCATATCCTAATGCTGCATTTTCTGCCACACAAGAAGAAAGCATTGGATTAAATGAAAATGGCCTCTGGTTTTCATTTGATATTTCTCAAGTAAAACGTGAGTGGTGGCTGCAAAAAGAAAAAGATATAAGTGCCTTAAATAATATCAAGGTTAATGTGATTACGATATTTCAAAGACCAAAATGATTTTTTCTTCCAACCACGCCGTCGAGTGGGTCGAGAAGCACGCCCCTCACGGCGGCGTTGTCTTGAACTAAACGATAGTATCGTATATGAAATACAAAGATTTCTAGAGACGTTCTTGTAGTTTATATCAGCGATTTCTTATACTGAAAAGGTGTGAGTATGGAGAATGATGATCGAAGTGATCAAATAAAAAAGAAAACTGCGGCTCGCGATGGTTTTTTCATACATCTTCTCATTTATCTTCCTGTGATGTCGATCTTGATATTTATCAATATATTTACTGCGGATGACTATTACTGGTTCAAATGGCCATTGATTGGGTGGGGCGCTATCCTAATATATCATGCATTTCGCGTGTTTAATCCTAAAATGGGCTATCGTCCATAGTCACCGCTCAGATAGAACAATGTAGTATAAACAAAAATGATTACAACCAGCGGGTCGAGAACGACGCGCAGAAAAGGCACGTCTCACCCGGGAGTTAGTTTTTGACGAAAGGGTCTTAAAGGAGATAACCCTTATGACATTCAGGGTAAAAAAGAACATTTTATATTCAGTCAGTACTCTGTCCTTTATTTCATGGGTTCTATTTATTTACCTGTACTACTTCTATTTTCAAAATGGAGCACCGACGAAACCCAATCCAATTACAGGTCAAATCTATCAAGTCAATAATCACGGCTACTACTTTTATCTAACGCTAAGGCAAAAAACAATCGCATTCACCCCATGTATCATAGCGGTTGTTTCCTTCTGTCTGGGGGCGATATTGGAAAAGCGTTGGAAAGTATACAAGCAGATTTATGGCGAGCCACGAAAGCCGATGCTTTAACGCGCGGATATCAAAACTAACCTTCGAGTCGAGACCGCCGCGATTAGTCCTTGAGGAAAGAGAATATGAAACGGAAATTGCTGACACTGTTCGTGTCGATATTATTCTTAACTGCGATCCAAACGTCAGAAGCAAGTGAGTGCGGCAAGTTTCCAGATAAAGGATTTGAAGGCCCGGACATGTCTGCCTTCACAGGGCAATATTCAAATCCAAACTATTTGTATGGGGTGACGATCCCCAAAGGACTTGTAGGCCATTCTTCTCCTCCATCATACCCACAACATGGATTCGGTATTGTTTTATCGTGGGACCCGCGCGCATATATTTTCTTCGACAGTAGCGCAAATTCGCTCGAGTATAAAACTCTTGATGAAGCCATAAAGGACCATATTAAATATACGGAAGAGAAGGCTAGCAAAATACTGAGTACGAATATCTCGACTGGTGCTCTTGGCAAAGTAACCGCGAAGCAATTGACGGTGCACTATACATGCAAAGAAGATCCAACAGAAAGAATCGACATCGCGATCTTGTCTTTACGAAGCAACAATTCTCTGATTGATAGCGCTGAGTTGACAACGACAACAGATCGTCTCCGTGGTGACTTGAAGATATTCGAAGAGATGACCAAAACGTGGCATACGACGGGCAAATACTAATCGAGACCAACATGAGCGTCCACGGCGACGCGCCAGAAGCCGGCGCGTGACGCTCGCGTTATACGAATACCATAAGGAGCGCAGATATATGGCAAACCTAAGCACGTTTAGCACAATTGAGGAAAAGGTAAAAAAATATAAAGAAGACTTCAGTTTAGATAAGCTCAGCGATGCCTTTGAGTGGATTGCATTGGAAGCTATTCTGAATCTAAACGAAGATGAGATTGAAGACGCTATTACTGATGGATCAATGGATGGCGGAATTGATGCCGTATATATAAGTGACCGCGATGTCCATATCTTCAATTTCAAGTATGCTGAAACGTTTGAGAAGTCAAAAGCCAATTTCCCGGAGATAGAAATAGATAAGCTTTTGGTAACTATGGGACGAATATATGAGCGAGCGATCAAAGAGAAAGATGTTAACCCTCTTTTGTGGGATAAGATAGTTGAGATTTGGGAACTATACAAATCAGGCACATTATATTTTAAATACCACCTCTGCTCGAATAAAGAAAAGCCCATAGAACAAGCGCGTTCTAAATTTGAAGGAGGATTAAACAAATATAAACATGTAGAATACTTTTATTATGACCAAGAAGATATTGTTCAAAAGATATTGGAGAAGAAATACCCGAAGATCAGCGGAAAAGTGCGCTTCGTCGACAAACAATATTTTGATAGAAGTGATGGGCCATTAAAAGGCATCGTCGCCACTATCTACGCTGCCGACCTAATAGATCTGGTGAAGGATCCTACCAACCCAGACAATATAAACGAAAACGCATTTAATGAAAATGTCCGCGTTTATCTAAAACTCAAGAATCCCATTAATCAAGGCATTTACGAAACAGCCCTTGACGATAAGAACTACGAATTCTGGTACCTAAATAACGGGATAACGATTGTCTGTGAAGAATGTTCATATCCGCCGAACACACCAAGCCCGTTGGCTACTCTTAATAACTTTCAGATTGTTAATGGTGGCCAAACAACACATGCTCTATTTGAAGCAGCGCAGGAAAATAAAGATAAAATAAAATCCGTACTCCTTCTTGTCAGAATATGCGAATCTAAGAAGGACTACCATATAACAGATAAGATTAGTGAAACTACAAATAGCCAAACGCCAGTTAGATCGCGCGATCTACACGCGAACGACCGGATACAACAAAAACTCGAAGAACAATTCAAGGCCATTGGCTACTATTATGAGCGCAAAAAGAATCAACACCAGTCGCAGGCTAAGGCGAAAAGGCTTGATGGCGAATTATTGGGACAGATTTGCTTGGCTTACTATCACGATATGCCATCAGAAGCAAAGAATCAGAAGGCAATCGTATATGGCGATAAATACAATGATGTTTTCAAAGAAAACGAGATCAGTGCTGTAAAGATGTTATTGCCATACAGACTTTTCCTGCCACTTGAGAAAATGAAAAAAGAAATCCAACGGAAGAAAAGAAACAAAGAAGCCATAAATGAAAAAGAAGCGTTCATTTCACGCGCAATCTTTCATCTATTGAATGTCTGCAAGTTAATCGTTGAGAAGAAACACGTAAATATGGCCATAGACAAGAATATAGATAGGGTTCTTAAACAGGCCATTGCTATTGTCAATAAGGTAGTAGTAAAAGAAGCCAAGAAACGTGGCGAACTCTATACTCATGATAAGTTTTTCAAGGAAATTCAAACAAACAAAATAATCCGCGAGTTTGCTTTAAAACAGCTGGAAAAGTAGATCAGGATAGTAATAACCTGACTCGATAGCGACGCGTTGATACGAGTATAGGCAAGATATTAATTTCAAAACCTTTGGACTGTTGATTTGCATGGACATACTATACAAATACAGATCAGCAAATGAGTTTACCGAGAATATTTTAAAAAATAATTCTATTTGGCTTTCAAGGCCAGATAGCCTAAATGAGGGATCATCACTGGGGTCGGACCAAGCTAATTACTTGAAACTTGAAGTAATGAATAGAAAGACTGGTCGATTTTTAGCCTTAGAATGCTCTTTTTGACAGGCAAAAGATAGCTTGAAGGAGAGAAGCGAGATGCGGATGCTGCTTCTTACAGGCCGCTTTTGGGGCAGGAAAAGAATGGTTTTAAGCGCAGAAAATATCTTCTTTTTGGAAGGATAGCATTTGAAAAGCAAAAGCTAGCGTGGTCCGACATGGAAATTGATATCTTTGTAGAGATTTTATTCATCCTGTGAAAAAATTACCACCGTGTACGGCCCAATGCCGATTCCGCCGGAGCAGGGCAGCCCGTCGGCTCCTTCCGCACGGGTTACGACGTCAGTGGTGGGATGGTTGGCAAAATGGGGGTCATAATTGTAGGAGTCACTGTTAAAGCGGGTCTTCCACAACCCTGCTCGCGGAAAACCGATGACATAACCATCGCGATTTTGGTTCGTCATATTAACCACCACAATGGAGCTATCTTTTGGGCCCTGTTTGTCCGAACGATGGAAGGCGATGACTTTGGCCTCATGGTCAACATGATAGATATGCATGGTTTGACCGCATAACCCCCGCGTTACGCCTGAGAGGTTGCGTCGCAGGGCAATCAGGTCCCGATACATGCTGAGAATACCATTTTCCGCGGCAGTTCTAGACCAATCAATCGGGTCCTTATCCTGAAACCAGCGATCTTCAAGCAACTCCTGTCCTTGAAAAATCATCGGAATGCCAGGCGAAGTAAGAACAAGCGCAGCTCCTAATGTGGAACGCTTCTTGGAAAACCAGCTGTCCACATTACCCGGCCATATCTCTTCCGGCACGCGTGCCCGGCCATTCGCAACCTCGTCGTGCGACTCAGTATAAATGACCCGCCTGAAGACGTCCGGGTCGTAGCGGTGCTCGATAGCTTTGACGACCTCGCCTAGATCACGGTCTTTATCATCACGTACGATGACGGCCTGACGAACGGGGTGAACAAATTCGGCATCCCATTGCGCATTGAAGCCTAAGCCGCCCGCTCCCGCATCTTTAGTAACCCAGGGGTTATTCCTCATGCTCTCACCGATGCTGATCTTGCCCGGAAATTTTTTTTGGATTTCCCCATTGATCCACTGCATCAGGCTCCAGCCTTCGGGAATATCATTAGCCGGATTTCCTTCATTACCGTCAATGCTGCTGATATAGATTATCATGTCCCAACGCAGGCCGTCGACGTGATATTCCTCGAACCACATGAGAGCGTTATCGCGTAAATACTGGCGCACTTCACTGCGGCCATAATCAGGTCGTGTATCGCCCCAGGGTGTTTTCGAGCGGTGATCGTTGTAAAAGTAAATCCCACCCTTCTCATTTTCGCTCCAACCGTCAAACTGCCACAGATCAAGATTGTCCGGACCAAAGTGGTTGTAAACGACATCTACGATGATGGCGATCCCTTGATCGTGGGCCGACTTGACAAATCGCTTAAAAGCATCCGGTCCGCCATAAATGCTTGCGATGGTAAAAGGATGTGACGGATTGTACCCCCACGAAAAATCGCCCGCAAATTCCTTGATCGGCATCACTTCGATAGCATTGATACCTAGTTCTTTAAGGTAAGGAAATTTTTCAATGGCACTTTCAAACGTCCCCATGTGTCCTTTCTCTTTAACGTGAAAGGTACCGACGTGCATTTCGTAAATGACAAGCTCATTTCCCGTGGGCATCTGGAAGGTATCACCACCCCAATCGAAAGCTTGAGGCCCATAGATGATCCCGTTGCCCGTTGCGTTCGTCACCTTTCTGGCATAAGGATCAATGCGAGAGAGAGGAGGGAGCTTCCAATCAGCTGGCGTGTGAATCACATATCGGTACTCGTCTCCCATTTTTGCCTCTGGCACGTCAATAGACCAGTATCCGTTCTCCTCTCTGGCCAGAGATGGAGAAGTTTCCTTCCAGCCATTGAAGGAACCGACCACGTAAACCCTTTCAGCATGCGGCGCCCATACCCGAAAGGTCACACTCCTTGCATGGGGAATGGCCCCCATGCCCGATTGTCTTAATATTGTGCGATCTTCTTCTGCCATTTTCCCCTCCAATGTTTAATCTTTCCTGTCGGACCGGGCGCACTGATTAAACAGAAAGGAATGTCTTGCCAGGTGATCAGTTCGTCAGCCTGGCTCAGTTGAACTACGAGATCGCATCGCGAAAGACGGCCTTGCCTTCAGCCCGGGCTTTTCTGCGACCGTCTTCAGGTCTTCCCATGCCTCATCGCCGGCGGTCTTAAGATGAGAGAACTTGACCCTGAAGACCCGGGTCCCCCACGAACTACAAGACTTTTTCCCCCCGGATGATCCTGACCAGCACCACGACGATTGCGATCACCAGCAAAACATGGATGAACCCACCCATCGTGTAATTGCTCACCAAGCCCAGCACCCACAGAATCAGTAGTACCACGGCGATTGTCCACAACATATGATCCTCCTTTTGGATTGCTCATGCCCGTTGCCCACGCGCTCATCGGTCCGGCAATCTATGCGTACCTGAACTCAATCACCCGATGGGCAACCGGTTCTTAGGCTTCTCAAACCCTTTGCGTCGTTGACGGGTTTGGTCACTAGGTCCTTCCGGCTGTTTTCCCGCCCCTGCTCATTTGAACCTCGAGCTCGCGTCGTGGTAGGCCGTCTTCACGTCAGCCCAGGCCTTCTCCGCGCCTTTCTTGAGGTCTTCCCATGCCGCATCGCTGGCGGTCTTCAACTCTTTCAGCTTCGCCTTGGCTTCATTCTGCTTGCTCTGCAAGACCTCGATGGTTTTGTAATACTCGATCTTCGCGTCGGCCTTGGCATTGTCCGCCTTGGCCTTGAGCAGGCCGATCTGTGCGCCCCATTCCTTCAACTGCGCATCAAGCTTTTCTTCGTATGCTTTTCTTTTGTCGTTCATAGCAACCACCTCCTGAGTTTAATTTGGAAGTATTGACTCTTCTCTGCCTTTTTTCCCTTCTCGCGACCAGCAGCACGATGCCTGCAACAACGAGGACCATGCCTGACTGAACAACCTCGCGACTTTGTTCCGTCCGATGACCTCAGAACTTCTGACTCTTGCTGAACAGCCCGGAGGCTCCGCTGGGTGCGGGCGGCATCACCTCGACGATCTGCGGCCTGCTGCTCCCGTCATAACAGCGCACCGTAAAGTTGTGCTTGCCGGACTGGAACGGCCAGTCATAGCGCCAGAGCACCCATGTCGTTTGCGACAGGGGAGTCCTGATCGCGGCCTCCTGCCAGGGGCCGTTATCAACCTGCACCTCGACCTTCGAGATCCCGCGGGCTCCCGCGTGGGCGATCCCGCCGATGGGCACCAGTTTCCGCTGATCGGCGCTGATGATGGTCATATCAACGGCGATGGTGTCGATCACGGACGTTGCCTTCATCTTTGCGACCTTGTCCCAGCCGCGGACCACCCAGTAGCCCGGCTCCCAGTGGTCCATCGCCTCGATGGTCTCGATCCATTTGGGCTGCTTCATCCCGTGGAGGTCCGGCATGTAGACGCGCAGCGGAAAGCCGTGGTCCTCATGCAGCGGCACACCGTCCCAGGCATAGGCCAGCATAACCCGTTCGTCGGCCATGACCGTTTCCAGTGCCAGGGTCTCAAAAAAGCCGTCGGCGGAGCTGATCTTCAGGTGCGTGGCGCCGGGCTTCAGGCCGAGGTCGAGCAGGAAGCTCTTCAGGCTGACGCCGGTCCAGCGCGTCGTGCCGATCAGGTCCCCGCCCACGGGGTTTGAGATGCAGGACAGCGTGACGAACTGGTGCATGGGTTCGTAGCGCCGGAGCTCGTCCAGGGTGAGGGACAGGGGCTTATCGACCAGTCCCTTGATCTTGAGCCGCCACATCATCCCGTCGATCTTCGGCGGAGTCGTGTTGATATCGATGCGGTAGTGCCGCTCCAGGGGAGTGTATTCGGGCCGCGTGCCGGGCGCGGGCTTGACCGCTGCGTTTGCGTTCGGCAGAGCGTGCGTTGAGGACCAGGGCATGAGGCTCTCCATTTTCATCCGGCTGTGGCGCTCCGACAGGAGGCCCACCATCGCCCCGCTCACCGTGATGGTCGCCGTGAACCCGGCAAGACGGATGATGAATTGGCGCCGACTGACCCGCTGAACGGAGGATTCAAGGTCCGAACCCTGTTCACCGGTAACGCTGAAACCGGCCAGCCTCAGGTAAGTCCAGCCGAGTGCCATCCCCCATAAGGCAAAGACGAACAGGATCCAGAGCGCACTGACCACCGGCGGAGCCACGGCGGTCTTGCCGAGCGAGGCGCTGATGAGCACGGCGGGAATGGCCGCGAACAACCCGACGAGGAGGCCCAACGGGTAACTTAACCGGCCGCGAAGAACGCGCAGCACGCCGAAGAGAACCGCACCGGCAACAACGCCGGTGACAAAGAGGCCGACGATCCCCATGGCCTGCTCCATGAGCTTGGCGACGACCGACGTGGGGCCCAGGGAGAGACCGCGGATGGCGGCCACCATGGCGCCGATGACGAATTCAATGAACGCTCCCGGCAGGACGCGGGTCGTCCAGTCGAACACGTCAAAGGGGACGAAGGGCAGGTCCGCCAGCCGCCATCCCGCGTAAAAGACGGCGATCAGCGCCGCGGTCACCAATGCCCCGACCAGCGATCCCATGAGAACTCCCGGCGTGCCACGCATTTTCATGTTCTGTTCCTCTCTTTCTCGATGGATAGGGTTGTTATTATCAGTGTCATAATGATCTTGGACCCATCTGCGTAAATCTTTATAATCTGCGGATAAAATTCTTTTAGAACCTATCTATCCGCAGATGTCGTACCCTGCTGTTGCCAAAACGCGGGCACAAGCAGATGGACGCAGAAAAAAATGAAAAGACTTCTGGGTTTAAAACGGCAAGCCGAATCTAACGACTCTGCTTCTCACATTCATTCAGAATCTATCTGCGTTAATCTGCCTGCACCCAGCGCTTACGAGCGGGACCGCGAGTGCAGGGCGCGTAATCTGCGGATAAAAAATACGGTTTCTGACATCTTATGTAGCTCTTTCAACGGCACGTATCCCGAGCTGCGCGTCACCAGGGCAAGAGCGGCTGTCCGCAGGTGGGACACCGCTCCACTTCCCGGTGTTTCCTCAGATATTGCTGCACCGCGATGATGAAAGCGGCGTGGCTCCAGACGAGGGGGGAGACCGAGACCGCTTCTCCGCTCAGGGGGTCCACCTGCTCCGCGAGGACCCCCGACCGCAGCGCCCTCTCGGTAACCCATTTCAATACGCCGATCGACTCCCGCAGCTGGGTCCCGGTCTTCGCCTTTTCGACCAGGTATTGGGCATACCAGAGCGTGCTGATGATCCAGGGGTTGCCGGGGATGTCCGGGCTTGGCGCGGCCGCGCTCTGATAACGGTCGAGTTCGTACCGTGCCAGCCCGCCGAGCGTTGTCTTGCACCAGAGCTTTTCTTTCAGCGCCTCGATGGTATTGACGACCTTCTCGTCGGATGCCGGGAAAACTCCGAAGGCGAAGAGCCCGCAGAGGCTGGCATCGAGCTTGAGGTCCTTCTGAGGCGATCCGTCATGGTCTGAAATTCCGTTCATGAACCTCCCGGCTTCCTGGTCAAAGAGATGCTCCTCAAGCGCTCCCTTGAACCTATCGGCCGCTGCCTGGTATTTCTCCCAGAGCTCCGTTTCGCCCAGGGCCGAGGTAAAATTGGCGGCCGCTTTCAGCCCGGCGATAACAGCGCAGGTGGTAAAGGTGTGAATGCCGAGGCGCTCTTCCCAGAGGTCGTACGAGGGCAGGGGGAGCCACGTTCTCTGATCTGCGAAATCGCACAGGAAGTCCGCGCCGGCCTTGATGACCTTCCGGTACAGGGGCTTGATGAACTCAACGTCCTGGTACAGTTTATAGTGCTCCCAGAGCGCCCAGAGCACGAGCCCCGTCTCGTCCTCCTGGATGGGGAGATGGGGCTTTCCTTCCAGGACCCAGGGATGCCACGAACTGGCGAGGGAGCCGTCGGGGTTGTACTTGTGCATGAAAAAGCCGTTCCGCCCGATGATCTCGCCGCAGAATGCAAAGAACTTCTGCGCCGGTATCGGGAAGCCGGCGAGGTCGAGGGCGTGCGCCGCAAGCGCGCCGTCCCTTGGCCACATGTACGCATAGGTGTCCCGGGAGAACTGAAGGATGTCGGAGTCATTCGCGGCTATGACCGCGCCGTTGTCGCTGATGTGCGTCCTCAGGATGAGGAGGCTCCGCGTATACAGCCGGGTGACGGCATCGGGCAGATCGCCGAATTTCATGCGCTCCCGGTCGAGCCACAGCTTCCAGTAATCGGCTGTCCTCGCGATGAAATGTCCCGGCGTTCTCCGGACGACGAGATCGTTCAACCGCTTCACGCCTTTCCAGTCAACGCAGGCCGCCATCCAGTACCAGGCCTGCGCAGTCTGGTCGGGCGGGATTGTCATATGCACGGCGCAGACCGAGTCCACCGAACCCTGCGAAACAGGATTGCCGGAAAGAACTCCGTCTTCGGCGTCGACCCAGGTTCCGCTCAGACCCTTTGATTCTTTTATCCCCGTTGCAAACTGGTCGACACCGACTCCCTTTTCCGTCAGGGCATTGACGAAAAAATATCTTTTCCCCTTGTAATGGAGAAGCCCCTTCTCTTCCGGCTTGAAGCAGACCGTATCGCCGATCTCCGAGCCGTAGATGTGGAAATCATGATGGAAAAAGAGGCGGAGCTCGATGGGCTGCGGCGTGAGGTTCTTTACAGAGATCTCCCGCACGTAGAGATTCTCGTGGAAGTCAACGACATCCCTCATCGTGATGTTCAGGCCGAGGGAATTGCTCACAAGCCCGATCCTGGCCACGAGGGTGTCATCCTCGTAGTCCAGCGAGCGCTCCCATCCCTCCCCGTCGATCCAGGAGAATACGCCGTTCGCCCAGACGCCGACCCTGAAGGCATGGCCCTGGGCGTGGTTCTCACTGCCCACGCTTGGGAAGCAGAGCTCCCGCACAAGCCCTGTCTTATCATACAGGATCAACAGGGAGCCGTTCCCTATCGGTATGTCCCTCGGCATGCCATCTTACCTTTTCGGCGTTTTAGTGATGAAAGAATGAGAGCTGCGCGATGAGCCGGCCAAATGGATCTCTTTCAGAAATATATCATAGGATCGGGCGGGTAAGTACGAGCAGGTCACTAAAATCTTTTTTCGTCTTTGCGAACGAAGCGAAGCAATCTCAGCGTTAAGTAAATCAATAAATTCGAGATTGCCACGTCGCGAAAAAAGCTGCTCGCAATGACAGTTTGAGAGTACAGGCACGGGAGCAGGATAAAACCAAAGTCTGAGTACAGTTCCGAGGGAGATGACTAGAAAGAAGCCTCGTGGACCGGCAGGGTGAACGTGAAGGTCGTGCCCCTGTTGACCCGGCTGCTGACCTCGATGCCGCTCCCGTGAAGCTTGAGGATTCTCTTCACAATGGCAAGGCCGAGTCCTGATCCCGATTCGTTCGCCAGTGCGCTGCGATCGCGCTGGGGAAAACGGTCGAACAGATGGGGAATGGCCTCAGAAGGAATGCCCAAGCCGGTATCGGATACCTGCACCTTCACCCGGTCATTCTCGAGAGAAGCGGCGACGCTGATCATTCCGTCCCTCGGCGTAAAGCGCAGGGCATTTTCGATCAGATTGTCGAAAACCCGTTCGGTAAGCCCGATGTCGGCGGAAATCAGGGGGAGGTCCCCCGTGATGTCCATCCGGAGCGCGACCTTTCCCTTCTCCGCAGCGAGCTTGAACTTCTGGAGTATGTCCTGGATGAGTTCCGCCAGGGAAAAGGGCTCAAGCCGGACCTGGACATCGGGCGAATCCAGCTTCGCCAGTTCAAAGAGCCCGGCCACGAGCTTGCCGAGCTGGTCGGAGCGCTTGATGGCGGTCGCAAGATAGCTCCGCTGCTCCCCGGCCGAAAGCGATCCCTCTTTCATCAGCAGCGTCTCGAGATAGCCATGGAGCGAGGCGAGCGGGGTGCGAAGATCGTGGGCGATGTTCGCCAGGTATTCCCGCCGGTGCCAGTCTGACTGTTTCAATTCCGCTATCAGAAGAACGATCCGGTCCGCCATCTCCTTGAAGATGATCGAGAGTCTGTCGATCTCGTTTCCCGATGCGGTCTTGACGCCCCGCATGAAAGGGGGAGCCGCGGAGAAATCATACCTTCGGAAGTCCTCCATCGCCGATGTAAGCTGCCGGAGCGGCCTCGTCATCCGGTTGAACAGGAGGAGCGCCGCCAATAAGGCAAACAGCAGGCCACCCGCGGCGGCCCAGAGACTGAGACGGAGGATGTAGCTGCCCCGGAGCATCTGGGCCTCGGTATCGAATTCCTCGCCTGCCAGGATGATGTACAGATAGCCCTGCATCCGGTTGTCCAGGGTGATCGGAGCCGCGGAAAATATCTTCTTCTGGGAAGGGTCGCGCGGGTCGTCTCCCAGGATGGGCAAAGCAGGGGCGCCCGCAAGCAATTGCCTGACGGGCTCCAGGGAGACCGATTTCCTCTTCACCTTGCCGGGCGGCGCGGAGTATGCCACGATCCTGCCCTCCGGGTCGAGCAGATAGACCTCGATCACGGGGTTCACGACCATGAGCATGTGAAAAATGTTTCGCAGGGCCTCTTCATCGACCCTGCCGTCCTTCATCAGGATCTTTTCCGAAACCAGGTGCTGCGCCAGGATCCGGTTGAGCCTCTGGTTCACCTCCTGGAAATAGAGCCGGGTGGTGTAGAGCGTGAGCAGGAGGTACAGGACGCCGACAAGCAGGAAAAGCCCGAGCAGCACAGCGGCCAGTCTCGTATAGAGGTTCTTGAACATGACATTCTTCTCCGGCTAAAACTGGTCTTCCAACCACAGGTTCGCTTCGCGAACACACGGGTGAACACGGATAATAAAAAGAGCTTTAGGCGTTGAGATAGCGAACCCGGGTCCATCCGATTGCGCCTGTCCTGCCCTCGAACGGTTTCACCCAGGGTCGTGGTCCGTGGTTCCCTTTACGGTTCTTTCTCCCCTTCCCCTCCCTCGGAGAACTTGTAACCGACACCGCGGACGCTCAAAATGTAGCGGGGCGCCGCGGGATCGTCCTCGATCTTTGCCCTGAGGCGATTTATATGGGAATTGACCGTGTGCTCGTAGCCCTCGTATCCATAGCCCCATACAACGCTCAGCAGTTCCGATCTCGTATAGACCCGGCCGGGATGGCGGGCAAAGTGGTGCAGGAGGTCGAACTCCTTGGCAGTGAGCGCCACCGGTTCTCCCTTGAGCGCAACCTTTCTTTTCGCCGCATCGATCACGAGATCCCCGGCGGTGATCGCCGTCTGCGGCTCCTTCGAAGCCTCCGATCGGATCGCTTCCAGGCGCCGGAACAGGGCCTTGACCCGCGCGAGAAGCTCCCGGATACTGAAGGGCTTGGTCAGATAGTCATCGGCGCCGATCTCGAGTCCCAGGACCCGGTCGAGCTCGGAAGATTTCGAAGTCAGCATCAGGATCGGCGTATAGGCGGAGCCGGCCCTCACCTGCCGGCAGATCTCCAGGCCATCGACGCCGGGAAGCATCAGATCAAGGATGATCAGGTCGAAGTGCCGCGCGAAGGCCTGTTCGAGGCCTGCTTTGCCGTCATGGGCCAGGCTCACTTCATACCCCGCGTCCCTCAGGTGAAGCTCGACGAGGCGGGCGATGTCTTTATCATCCTCAATGACGAGGATCTTCCGCGGCATGCGATAGTACTCCTTTCTGCTTAAGAATATCATAAAACGGTGTGACGCCGCACTAATAAGGAATGCCCATGCCTAATGGGCACGAGACATGTGACGCGCATTAAAAGGGCCATTTGAAGCAGCGCTCGTGCATGAGAATAAAAACCGGGGATAAAGAGGATAAAAGTAGCACTATATTGTGGGATGTGACGTAATTGTGACGCAAATGTTATTGCAATAAACGGAGTGTTATTCCCCGGCGTGATATACTAGGAGTTATACAGTTGCAGAATCGTGAAACAAGTCCTGACGAAAGAGGTGCTACCATGAAAAAAAAACTTATTCTGACGATTACAATCGCAGCTACCCTGTTCACGGGTTCAGCCTATGCAGGCGAGGGCGGCCCCGCAGCCAGGGAGGAGAATGGCATTACGGTGTTCAGCACGGGTCCCATAGCATTCGACGATGGCGCAATAGGACCGGCAGTTATGGGTGATGCCTATGTTGAAGGCTCCGCAGCGGGTGGCATGCGGGAAGATGAGTCTGCACTCGAGCCGAACAATGGCATTACCCTGTTCAGCATCGGTCCCGTGGCATTGGACGATGCTGCAATAGGACCGGCCGCAATAAGCAGCCCCACTGTTGAAGGCTCCGCAGCGGGTGGCATGCGGGAAGATGAGTCAGCTCTCGATCCGTATAACGGCATTACCCTGTTCAGCACGGGCCCCGTGGCGTTCGACAACGGTACCACCGAACCCCTGCGATAGGATCGTACAGGTAGGGTTGCAGGGCCGTCATGCACTCTCAGGACAGGCGAAGTAAAAGGCCTGTTCGCGCATTGATCGATTCTCTGGCAGGCTGTTCTGCAGTCTGCCAGAGAATGCGATTGTCGGGCATGATCACGACAAAAGGCATGCGGAGTGAATAAACGCGTTCCATCCCCTTTCTTCCCCGAGGCCTCAGGGTCTTCGCGACCGGTGTCGGTGTGGAGAAGATCATGAGGCAGTCCATCGGCATTCCGGTTCCCTGTTCCTGCAAAGTCCTCGTGCGGCCGTTGTCTTTCCTGGTTCCACCTCCCGGTTTCGGTTGTGACGGCATTAAAGATATCCGGAGAAATGCCGATACGATATCAGCGGGAGGTCGGCATGGTAAAGGTATACGGTATTTTCCAGATCACCGGATCCGGGGAATGGAAGCTGAGCATCGAAGTACACCAGGACGGGCGCCTCGCAGGTTTTGTGGAGCGTGTAAGAACGCGGTCTGGTAAGTGCATCCGGACGCGGAATCTGCAGGGCGAGGTCATGGAAGGCGAATGTCTCGCGTGGCTGTCGAAACAGACTGCGTGATGGATTTATCGGGGTCCCGGCAGCGTTTTTCCGGCTGAGGGGCAGTAACTGCGGCGTTCTACCGCGCTTGAACCGCGGTCTGCACCGTCATTTCTTTCCCGTTCCTCGTAAAGCTGATCGATAACTTCTCACCGGGTTTTGCTCTCTTCAAGGCGTCAGAGAAATCCTTCAGATCATTCACCGCCTGCGAGTCGATGCCCGTGATGACATCGCCTTCCCGCATTCCCGCAAGCGCCGATGGAGATCCTTCGGCCACACCCGACAGCCTGACTCCCTTGCCGTGAAAAGAAAAATCCGGGATCGTCCCGAGGCTCACCTTGCGCTCGGTCTTCGGTCCTGCCGGTGGTGCTTCCCCGGGCTTCAGCGTCGAAGTCAAAGGCGCTTCGCGTCCTGAAAGATATTCGACGACCTCTTTGGTCACCGATGCCGCCTTGACGAGTCCGGCGGAATCGATCGTGTCGATCGTATCCGATGGACGATGATAGTCGAGGTGAGGCCCTGAAAAGAGCTGGACAGCGGGCACGCCCGCTTCCTGGAAGCTCATCTGATCGCTCGAGTCGAGATTTTCCGAGACCATATCGATCTCGACGCCGGTCACGAACCACGCGCCCCGGAAGATGTGCACCCACTCCTTCGCCGAGCTTCCGCCGAGCACGAGCAGTTTCTTCCTGCCGAGCCTGCCCACGGTATCGAGGTTCACCATGCCGATGCAGTTCGAGACAGGATAGGCGCGCCCGTACTTGATGTAATAGTTCGACCCGAGCTTGCCTTCCTCCTCGCCGGTGAACGCCGCAAAGACGATGTTCCGGTCGGGTTTCAGGGTTTCCTTCAGCACCCGCGCAAGCTCCAGCAGCACGGCCACGCCGCTGGCATTGTCATCCGCGCCGGGATGGATCCTGCCCCGGTCCTCGGTCCGGCCGATGTTCATTCCCATTCCCAGGTGATCATAGTGCGCTCCGATGACGACGCTCTGGCTGCTGAATTTCCGGTTCATTCCGCGGATGACGCCGATCACGTTCTTCATCACGATCCCGCGTGAAGGGTCTTTCCAGGCCTGGAAAAAACTTCCGTCATCACCACCCGGCAGCAGCCCCGCCTGCTTGAACTGTAGAGCGAGGTATCCGGCGGCCCTGTCGATCTCCGGCGTGCCGATCTCCCTGCCCTTGAGCATTTCGCCCGCCAGGAGCCTGATCGTTTCCATCATCCGTTCTTCCGAATAGACCGGCGGCAGCGAAGCCAAAGCCTCACGCGGGGCGAGCCTAGCCATCTCGACATGCTTGGCATCCAGGAAGGCGGTGAGCGGAGAATCGACAACGGGCCAGCGGCCTTTTGCGACATTCGCGGGCTCGTCGCCTTCGAAGGCGAGATAGCTGTACTTGTGATAGTGGGGGAGCTTCCGGCCGAGACCGGGGAGCGGTTCCGGCCGGTCAGCGGCGATGAACAGCAGACCCGCGTCCCTGTTCCCGGGATTCCGGGCGGTAAGAACCACGGAGTGGTTCATCTTCGCGATCGCGGTCCTGTTGATCCTGATGGCCTTGGCCCCGAACGAGACCTCGTACTCCTTCCACGCGGGCTCCAGGCCTTGCAGGAACCTGTTCTCCCATCCCAGGACAGCCACTGCCCGGTCGATCGGCAGTTTCGAGACCTCACTGTCGAGCTTCACGTCGACCGCATCAGGGCCCGCGTCAGCAAGGTCCTGCGCAAATGCCCGGTATGCATCGAGCATCTTTTTGCCCGCGATTGCAGGCAGAATGACGAGCATCTTCTTCGCCCCCAGCGGCTGGGTGATAGCAGGAGGGACCTCGCCGCGGTCGAGCCTGCGGAACAGGTCGAACTCGGGGTCGATGTCGAGCCGGAGCGCGCGTGACGGGACAGCCAGCTCGAACTCCCTCTCGCCCTCGTTCATTTCCACGACAGTCTGGTACGCCTGTTCCGCGTGCTCCAGCGTCACGGCAACGGGAATATGCATGCGGTAGGGTCTTCCCTGCTGGACCTGCCTCATCCGGAATGCGATTATCGAGCCGTTGCCATCCTTCGATCCCTGTCCGTTGCTCCTTGGCCGTACGTTCTCCAATCGTATCTCCGGCGCCCCGGTCTTCGTTATCCATTGGTCGAATTCCGCCTTGAGATCTCTACCCGAGGAGGCAGAGAAGCTTTTATCGATATCAGCGAAGGTGGCGTAATGGAATTTGTAGTCCCGGTAAAAATCGCGAAGGCCCTTGATGAAGGCCTTGTCTCCCAGCTCGAGCCTGAGCATATGGAAGAACATGAGCGCCTTGCCGTATCCCACCGCCTCCGTCGAGGGGCTGTGACGCGCCGTGAACCGGGTAAGCGGGAAGTCGCGTCCGCTCGAGACGTAATCCGCGTATTTCTGGAGCGTGGTCAGGCGGTAGTCCGCTCCCTGGCCCTGCTGCTCCTTCAGCAGATGGTCGGCGAGGTAGGCGGTGATCCCCTCCGACCAGTTGCCCTTCTCGTACACCGGGTACACGCTGTTGCCCCACCAGTTGTGCAGGATCTCGTGGGGATAGGAGGTGTTGATGATAAAAGGCAGCCGGAGCACGGTGGGGCCGAGAAGGGTGAAGGACGGCATGCCGAAGCCGGTCTCCCAGAAGTTCTCGACGAGCGCGAACTTGGCGTAGGGATAGGGTCCGATCAGCCTGTCGTACATCGCGATGTACTGCATCGTGGCGTCCAGGTACCTGGACGCGAGACCCTCGTCGGGTGTGCGGAGATAGACCATGGCCGTGAGCTTGCCCTTTGTCTTCTCATACGTCTTGAACCGGGAAGCGATAAGATAGATTTCGTTCTGCGGCTCCGGCGAATCCCATTCAACGCTTTCGCCGGTTTTCATCCTGTCCCGGAGCCTGCGGCCGCCCTGGCTGACCGCGTCCCATTCAACGGGCAGGACGATCGTGAGGGTAAAAGTGAAAAAATCGGTTTCGAGCAGGGGATACCATGCCGAGCTTGCGGCAAGGTACACGCCCTCCCCGGCGATACTGCCCGGCGTCTGGTCGAACCCCCGGGCCTGGTTCTGGCTCGCGATGAGGGGATGGTAGATGCTTCCGGAATAGGCGACGGTGAACGTGTTTGCCCCCCGGGGCAGCGTGACGAGGAACACTTCGAGAGGCGCGTCCGCATCCTGTCGGGCTTTCTTCCGGATGTGCACACCGGGATCAGGGGATGACGGATTGAGTCCCGCGTGCAGGGCAAAGGTGAATTCCCGCGGGAAGTCCCCGGGCACCGTGATCGTGTCGGAGGCGCTCAGCTTGTGGCGTCCGGGATCGAGTGACACCGTGAGCGTATGATGAGGCAGTCCGGCAGCGTGAAGGACGAGGGGATGCCAGGCGAGGAGCAGGACAATGGCGAGCATGAACAGCGGGCGCGGGAGGCTGTTCTGCCTGAGCCTGAGGACGTATCCGGCGCGTTCGGTCAAGCAGCGGGAATCAGGCGTCGAACAGCATCGAGAAGGGCGGCCATTGGGCGTCCGAGGCATCACTGTTTTCTCCTTATCGTGATAGAATGATTTTATTATACCCGCGAAATGTGTTCATATCAATCGCACCGGTCTCATCTCCTGTCGTTATGAATTTTGAGTCGCCGAAAAGACCGCCAACCGGTTTCAGCAACATGGTATCATAGGAACACGCGGCCTCGGCAGCGAAGAGAGCGCGGGGATTGAGTTCATCGGGCTGTGACGGCTGAAGCAGAACAGGGAGGGAACATGATCCGCTATACCGGTGTGAACCACCTAGCCCTGGCCACGGGGAACATGGATGAGACCATCCGGTTCTGGAGGGACCTGCTCGGCATGAGGCTCATTGCCGGCCTCGGCAAGCCCGGCTACCGCCAGTACTTCCTCCAGGTCTCGGACCACGACATGATCGCTTTTTTCGAATGGCCCGGCGTGAGCCCTGTCGAAGAGAAGGAGCACGGGCGTCCGGTGAAGGGGCCCTTTGCCTTCGACCACGTTGCCTTCGGCGTGCAGGACGAGGACGAACTCTGGAAACTGAAGGAGCGGTTCGAGGCCGCCGGGATATGGGTCTCCGAGGTCATCGACCACGGGTTCATTCACTCGATCTATTCCTTTGACCCCAACGGCATTCCCGTGGAGTTCAGCTATTATGTCCCCGGCACCGATGTGCGGAAGAGCCCTCTCATGGCGGACCGGGAGCCAACGCTCCTGGCAAGGGAGGGCGCCGAGCCGCGGTTCGACCGGTGGCCTGCCGCTGCAGCGCCGACGCCGAGAGAGAAGCGCAGGATCTACCCCGGCGCGGGAAGCGAGCTGTTCCACGGGAAAAAGACAAACGCATGAACATGCTTGTCCCCGTCCGAACGGGTTCGAGTCCGGGATCGAACCTGGGCGAGGACCTGTATCCCGCGACTTGCAATCCCCCGGCTCCTGCCGGAGATAATGCGTCGTAGTCCGCACCCTGCACTCGCGCTTATCACACTCGTCAACTCTGGGTGCAGACGGGAAATCGTATTCTTAAAGCGAGCCCCGGGGACTCCTCTGATCTGAAACAGTTTCTCTCTCGGGTATCACACAACAAAGGCGGGGAGGGCCCCCGCCTTTGTTATTGAATCCCGCGACTTGCAATCCCCCGGCTCTTGCCAGGGGTAATGCGTCGTAGTCCGCGGGAGGTCGCGTTCTTAAAGGGAGCCACCGGCTCCTGCCGGTGGGGGCTCCACTCATTTTGTCGATGAGCTATTTGATCACTCCGCAGGCCACCCTGCCACCGCCGCCTCCGAGGGGCGCCGGCGCGTCCGCGTAATTGTCTCCGCCCGCATGGATCATGATCGAGCGGCCCCTCACGTCAGACAGCTTGAGGCGCGGCGCGACCACGGGAGCCGTCGCCTTGCCGTCCTTGTCCACGACGAGAGCGGGCAAATCGCCGAGATGGCCCTTGCCCATGGGGCCTTCGTGCTTGCCGGACGCCATGGGATCATAGTGTCCGCCGGCCGCGAAACCCGCAGCAGGTTTTCCGTCCTTCATGCCCGGACCGCAGTCCGGTTTGTCGTGCACATGAAAGCCGTGGACTCCCGGTGCCAGGTCCGTGAGGGCAGGGGCCAGCTTGAGGCCCTGAGGCGTGTCGCTCAGGGTGATGGAGCCGATCGTCTTGCCGATGCCCTGATCGGAAATGAGGTTCAGGGGAACCACGGTCTCGTCTGCGAACAGGGCGGGAGCGAGTGCCAGGACCATGCCGAGCGCTGCTGCTGCAATGAACAGTTTCATGGGTAATTCCTCCTTTCGGCGGCAGAGCAATGCCGCGTCATTTTCCAAGTATACCACAGAGAAACTGCTGCTCCGCTGAGTCGGCGGCCGTGATCCTTGTTTTCCAGCCGTCTCGGAATGCTACGGATGAAAAGCATTCAATCCGACGTTTTCGGCATCATGCCGAACTGCCCTCCGGCCGGAGCGACCACCTCGAGCCTGTCTATGCCGTGTTTGCTGAACTCCTCCATATACCGCTCTTCGATTGGTGTTTCCAGGTCGAACCGCTGATCGGCGGGCAGCGTGCTCAGGTTCTCGAATCCGCCGACCTGGCGCGCCACGTCCCGCTCGGTGAAACGAAAGATCAGTTCGTGCCAGAAGGTCTCGTCCGCGTATTCGTCCAGGAACGTGTGGACCAGGGACGGCTCCGGGGAGTCTGAGGCGGGAACATATTTCCCCAGGTCGGCATCATGCACGATCCTGCTGCCCTGTCCCATGGCATCGGCGAGGGCGTAGATCTTCTGGATCACCTTTTCGTGCTCCCTGGTCCGGGCATCGCCGTCCTTGTGATCGGTAAGGACCGCGCTGGCTATGATGATCAGGTCCAGCAAGAGCGCATATTCTTCCCTGGTGATTTCCACGTTCATGAAAGCCTTTCCTGCCGTTGTTCGGCATCAGGGACAAGGACGGGCCGACCGGAGGCGGGCTCGTCCTCCCGGCCGGTCATGCAGCCATTCCATCATGCAGCTTCCGGCAAACCGCGCATCGAGGCGCAGACAGCGTTCTCCGCGTCCGTCTCGGGCGGAGAGGAATGCCGGAACCGCTCCCGTGCGGTAAACTACTACTTCCGGCGACGGTTATTCCAATAAGGCGTTGAGTGCGTCCCGAAGCTCTTTCACGTTGTAGGGTTTCTTGAGGAACGCCTTGAAGCCCTGTTCACGATGGCTCGCGATTGCGGAATCATCGGAATATCCGCTCGATACGACAGCCCGCACTTCCGGGTCGATCTCACGCAGTTTCCGCATGGTCTCCATCCCTCCCATGCCACCCCGGATCGTCAGGTCCAGGATGACGACGTCGAAGGGCCTGCCCGACGCTTTTGCCTCCCGGTAGGCCTTGAGCGCCGCTTCTCCGTTCTCTACAAACACCGCCTCATGGCCGAGCTCGTGCAGCAATTCCCGAGTGACCATCCTGATCACTTCTTCATCGTCCATGACGAGGACCCGTCCCCGTCGGGAGCGGACGGGCGTTGCAGGCAGGGGCGGGGCCTCGGCCGCACGCTCGGACGCGGGGAGATGGATCGTAAAGGTCGAGCCCTTTCCCAGCTCCGAGGCGACGTTGATCTCCCCGCCGTGGTTCTTGATGATGGAGTAGGAGGTTGCGAGACCGAGCCCGCTCCCCTTTTCCTTGGTTGTGAAATAGGGGTCGAATATCCGCAGGAGATGATCTTGAGGAATGCCGGTTCCCTGGTCACTGATCAAGATCTCCACAAGGCTGCCGTCAGTTGCCGGCGCGTTCCGCGCCGAGAGAGCGATCGTGCCGCCGAGCGGCATCGCCTGGTCGGCGTTCAGCACGATGTTCTGGATCACCTGGCCGATCTGACCTGCGTCGGCCTCCACCGGGTTGAGACCCTCGTCTATGGAAAGGGTATAGTCATTGTGGGATCCGCTCAGAGCCAACCTCACCGCGTTCTCGATCACGGGCCTGAGCTCAATCACTTTCTTCAGCGGCTTCCCTCCTTTGGAAAAGGTCAGGAGCTGGTTGGTCAGGTTGACCGACGCATGCAGCGCCTTTTCGGCCTGTTCGAGCATGGCGAGCGACTTTTCCCGCTGGTCAAAGGTCAGCTTGGCCATGGAGATGAAACCGAAAACACCCTGCAGGAGATTGTTGAAGTCATGGGCGATGCCGCCGGCAAGTGTGCCGATGGACTCGATCTTCTGTGTCTTGAGCCTTTCATCTTCAAGGAGGCGTTGGTCCGTGGTGTCCCACACAATACCGTTGATCCTCACCGGCTGTCCTTTGTCGTCGCGGACCAGCCTGCCGCGGGCCGTGACATAATGAACGCTTCCTTCAGGCCAGATAACGCGAAACGCCGACTCGTAGTGCACATTTTGCTCAATGGTCCGGGCGAGCGAAGCCTTGATCTTCTCGTGATCCTCGGGATGCACTGCCCGGAAGAACTCCGCTTCGGTCCCGGAAAACGTAGCCGCTTCGATCCCCAACAGTTGACAGGTCAGGTTGTCCATATAGCGCCTGTTCTCCTTGATCTCCCAGCGCCATACGCCCATATGGGCCGATTGCAGCGCAAGGTCGAGCCGTGCCTGGTTCTCGCGCAGTGCCTCCTCCGCCCGCTTCCTCTCCGTAATATCCTGGATCACGGCCAGGGAGCGGACAACGCTGCCGGAGGCGTCCCGCTCGGCCGTCGCGGAAAGGAGCACGTCCGCCACATCGCCGTTCTTTTTTACCATCTGGAACGAAACGTCCTGCACCGCGCCGTCCCGGAAAAAAGCAGGCTGGACGACCTCCAGAGAGTACTTTCGCGATGCGTCCGTTAAGAAATCCGTCACCTTCCTGCCGATCACTTCCTGTCGCTCATAGCCAAGGGTCTTCAGCCAGTGATCATTCACGTCGACGACGACCCCGTCCCGGTCTATGGAGTGGAGCAAAACCGGCGTCTCATTATAGAGACGCCGGTATTTCTCTTCGCTCCGCATCAGGGCAGATTCAGAACGCTTGCGTGCGGTGATGTCCTCGAACGCGGCAGCCATGGTGTTCGGTGCGGTCCGGAAGGCATGCACCTCGAATGCGCCCCGGATGTCGCCTTCGTGGTATGCGATGCTTTCCGTTTGCCAGGCTGTTCCCGTGGCAGCCGTTTCGCGATAGCGCCGGGGCACCTCGGTATCCTTCAGCGCCGGGAACGCCTCTTCGATCGTCTTGCCGATGAAGATGCTGTTGTCAACACCGAGGATCCCGTCCGCCGCAGGATTGGCGCCGATGAATACCAGGCGGCCGTCGGGCTCCAGGTGATACAGGTGCATCCCGATCGGAAGCGATTCGACGATGCTGCGAGTCCTGTTCTCCGACTGGCGCAGCACCTCCTCCGTGAGTTTGCGCTCGGTGATGTCCGTTGAAATGCCGCAGAGGGCGGAGATCGTTCCTCTGCTGTCCCGCAGCGGCAGCTTGACGGTCCAGTAGGTTCTGGGCTGCTCGTCAGACGAGGCGAGTCCGGTCTCCTCCCGGGCCACCGTTTCGCCCCGCTCTATGACCAGGCGGTCGCTCCGCATGATCTCCTCGACCGATGCGGCCGAAAAGAATGCCGCGTCGCCTTTGCCCAGGATCTCCTCCGCTTTCTTGCCAAAGAGATCGCACACCTTGCGGTTCACATACGTATAACGGTACTGCGTATCCTTGATGAAAATGTAGGCGCCGACATTGTCCAGGATGGTATTCAGGCGGCGTTCGCTGTTCCTGAGCGCCTCCTCGGCCCGCTTACGCGTGCTGATGTCCGTGATCACGCCGATCAGGCCGAGTTCGTTGCCCCGGGCGTCATGGAAGCGGCGGCATGCAAGGTGGCCCCAGAATTCGGTGCCGTCCTTGCGCCGGTACAGCCGTTCGAGGTCCACGGACGGGATCTTGCTCGCCAGCAGGGCCAGCATGTTCTTCCGGCCGCTTTCCCGCTCCGCGGGATGAACAAGATCCACATATTCGCTCCCGATGAGTTCTTCCATCGTGCGGCCGAACATCTCGGCCATGCGCCTGTTGGCGTGGGTGATTCGACCGCTTTTGTCCAACCAGCCGATCGCCACACTCGCGGTGTCCATGATCTGCTGCAGCATGGCCCCGCGCTCGGCGATCTCATTCTCCGCCGTCTTCCGCCGGGTGATATCCCTCAGGATCGCGAGGGTGCGGTCCTCGCCGTCCTCCCGATACATGGAGACGCTGACCTCCATGTCGAACTCGGAGCCGTCAATGCGCAGGCCGCGCGTCTCGTAGGCCGACGGCGCGGATTCGCCGCGTGCGCGACTAAGGGTGTACTCCCTGACCTGATCGCGGTTCCCCGGAGCGATACGGTCGAGGACCGGTTTGCCCGCGAGTGAGGCCCCCCGGGGAAACCCGAACAATTCAAGATATGCGGGATTTTCGAACAGATGAACTCCGGCCTTTGAGACCCCGATGGCGTCCCGTGAGTTCTCGAAGACAGCGCGGAAACGGGCCTCGATCTGCTGGGGCTCAGCCGGCTTCGCGGACCTGGTTGCTGGTCCGGACGCATTGCTTCCTGAAACGGTCCGCCGAGCCCCGCCTGACCGGGTGCTTTTCTTGTGAGACGATTTGCTCTTGTCTTTCATGAAGCCACTCCCGCCAGCGAACAGCCCGGCAGCCCCATCCGGGAAACATTCGTAACGAAATTATACAGGAAAACAGCATGATTGGCGAGAACATGAGCCAGACAGGGACCGGTGCCGCGGACTTCCGGCGGGTTGTCGTCTACTCCGTCCAGTCGGCAATGAAGATGTCTGTCTCATGGGGTTTCTGCGCGTTACGGTTCGAGGCCCAGACGAGCTTCTTCCCGTCCGGTGAGAACATGGGGAAGCTGTCGAAGACGCTGTTGTAGGTGATGCGCTCCAGCCCCGTGCCGTCGCTGTTGATGAGGTAGAGTTCGAAGTTATGGCCGAACTGCCCGATGTCCGCGTGCCAGTCGTCCCTGTTGCTCGCGAAGATGATGCGCCTGCCGTCGTGATGCCAGGAGGGCGCGAAGTTGGTCGCCCCGTTGTGCAGGATCATCCGCTTGTTCGATCCGTCGGAATCCATCACCCAGAGGTCGAGCGGGAAGGCCAGGATGTAATTCCTTTCCATGCAGTCCTTCCATTGCGCCTTTTCCGCCTCGGTCTCGGGGTACCAGGCCCGCCATACGATCCTGCTGCCGTCCGGCGAGAACCACGGTCCGCCGTTGTAGCCCGTGCGGTCCGTCAGGCGCCGCAGGCCCGTTCCGTCGCTGTTCATGACATAGACGTCGAAGTTACCCTCCCGCTGCGAACCGAAGACGATCCGGTTCCCGTCCGGAGAGACCACGGGCTCGGCGTCGTATTTCGGATTATCCGTGATTTTCTTCAAATCTTTTCCGTCGGCCCTCGCCGTGAAGATGTTGTAGGGGTAGAGCGGCCATACATAACGGGCGCCCTTCGGCATCGCTGGCTTCGGCGGGCAGTCGCCGGGCAAATGGCTTGTGGAGGCAAAGATGATCCTGCCGGAAGGCAGGAAGAAGGAGCACGTATGGGCGCCGTGGTCGGGGCTGACCCGGTGCTTGTCCGAACCGTCGCTGTTCATGATCCAAATCTTGTCGCAGCCGGATCCGCCCCGGCTGGACTGGAAGATGAGTTTTTTACCATCAGGGGAAAAATAGGCCTCGCCGTTGTCTCCGTCGAAGGTAAGCTGGGTGACGTTCGTCATGTGGCGGTCAACGAAGGGCCTCGCCGGCAGTGTCTCCTGCCGGTTCACCGTACAGCAGGACAGCAGGATGGCGAGGAGAAGGGGGGTGAAAGGGGTGAACGTTCTGTTCATGAGGATCAGCCTCCGTTCCGCTGGCGTGCACGGCGAGCCGTTCTTCCGAAGACATCAGCACTGACGGAAATAACGGGCGGGAAGAGTAGAGACGAAGGTCAGCAGCAGCTCAATCCCGTGAGGTAGAAGCCGTTCTCCTGCTTTGATACCCAGCGAACGAGTGCCGGACGGGGAGCCGCGTGAGCCTGGGAAGCCACCTGGACGAGCTGCGTGCGGTCCAGGGACACGGGCAGATTGAGACAGTACCCGTTGGGGCTGATGTCCCGGGCAAAGCAGGTCATGACATAGTTTTCCCACCGTACCTGGATGGGCGCATGCGAGACGGCTCTCCGCGGTTCCTTCCTCCGGTCGTCCACCGGCAGGGCCAGGTCGGCCCGCTCTTCGCATTCGGCAATCCAGCCTTCCAGTTCGACGAGGTTCACGGGCTTGTCGAAATAGGCGCATCCCAGCGCCCTGATCGCTTCAACCTTTTCTCCCTCAAGATACCCGGAGATCAGTGCCTTGTTGGCGGGGATCAGCCTGCATCCGCGCAGCGCCTGGGCCTTGAGCAGTTCGATGCCGTTCATGCCGGGCATCTTGTAGTCCGTGATGATCAGATCGGCGCAGGGCTGCTCTTTCGTGCAGGACCCGTCCTTCCCATCCTCCATCGGGCAGACCACGGGCTCGGTCAGGGCAACCACGTCGTACCCCAGTGACTGAAAAAAACTTTTGAACATGGTGATGATGATCGGATCATCGTCGAACACAATGGCGCGCCGTTTTCTCATGGACGTCCTCTCACGGAGGAATTATGGCAAGGCCGTAATGGTGAAGATGGAGAAAGAGAACTGTTGTTAACTGAAAGTATAATCGGCTTTGCAGTATTGTCAAGGTCCTCGCTGAAGAGCGGAATATTTGAATAGTTGAAACTCATGGAAAATCGGGGATTCATGGCCTGAAAACCCTGTTGACACGCCAATGGTTCGATGTGACTGTTGCCCATGCTCAGGCGTGAAGTCCTTATCATTCTGATAATGATCGCCCTGGCTTTCGTTCTTCCCTACCAGCCTGTCCAGGCCACCCCGTCAACCATCGATGCTATCAAGTCATGCGGCGCCCTGCTCTGGGGCTGTGACATTGCGGGCAAGCGAACAGCTCTGCGCCTTGATCCGTGAGGATAAGCTCCTCCGGAATGTTTCGTTCATCATGATCTGTACCCGATACGGACGAGGGCAGGGAACAAGGGGCCCGATGCAGGGCAAATGAAGTCCTCACGGTGCCCGTCACACCGCCGATCCTGATCGAAAAGGCGCAGCAGCTCCTTTCCGTACCGGGCAGGAAATCGCTCAGGCTGCTCCTGACGCTCTCCGTTCAGGGGAGCGGGCGGGATTCGCCCTTTTACTGCAGGTCCGAAGACATCAGCGTCACGGGCATGCTGGTCGAGACGGACCGGCCTCTCGAGAACGGGGATCGCGTGTCCTGCGCGCTGACGCCTCCCGGCTCCGTCGAGGTCAGGGCCTCGGGCGAGGTGGTCCGGGTCATCAGGCCTGCGCTCGATTCGAACCTCTACCGCTCCGGGATCAGGTTCCTTGATCTCACCGACGAGGCACGGGCGGCGATAGAATCCATTGCCGGGAAGAAAGCCGTCCTTCCGGCCTGATCATTTCCCGCGGGATTCTCTCCCCCTCTCCTGCATTTCTGAAAAATCACACTATCCCGGAAAAAAGTCCTGCGAGCCGCCGGCATCCCGGTGGAGAGGCGCTATACTAAATAATAGGGAGGGCAGGCATTGACATGCGAGGTCGGGGTCATGAAGAAAGAGTTCTCCGAGAGGTTCAATGATGAAGTTGAAGGGTACCGGCGGGCGCTCCTGTACCATGCCCGCACCGCGGAGTGGGAGACGTTCAAGATGAAGGCCGGCAGTCTTTTCGACTATGTTGAGGTTGTCGAGGTCTCCGAGGTCGAGCGCCGCTTCTTCAAGCTGTTCACGTCGATCCTTGTTGCGCTCGTCGGTGTCGTGATCGCGGTCATGAATATCGACGTGGCTGTCCATCCCGACCTGCAGCGGGTGAGGTATACGATCATTTTGCTGGGGATGGCCGCCTCGTGCTTTGAAGTGTACTTTTTCCTGGGTTTCAGGAGGTACCGGGCGGCGAAAGCAGCGCACTATCATCAAAGGAGGGACGCGTTCATCAGGAACATCGAGCAGGATTTCAGGCTGGCTGCGGCGGAGCGAGACGCCGCGTGAGCAACGACCCCCCTGAAGACCGTGGAGGAAATCGCCGTGGATAATAAAATGCCGGTCCTGTTCATCGGCCATGGCTCCCCGATGAACATCATCCTGGACAACAGCTACACGCGAAGCCTCTCCGCACTGGGAAGGCAGCTCCCGCGTCCAAAGGCCATCATGGTGGTATCGGCCCACTGGCTCACGAACGGGACGCGCGTTACCTGCACGAAAAAGCCGAAGACGATCTACGATTTTTACGGCTTTCCCGATGAGCTCTATGCGCTTGATTATCCGAGCCCGGGGGCTCCCCACGAGGCGCAGGCGGTGACCGAGGCGGTCACGGACGTCCCTGTCTCCTGCGACCGGGAGTGGGGGCTGGACCACGCGTCCTGGGCAGTGCTGAGGCACCTGTACCCCGCGGCGGACATTCCCGTGTTTGAAATGAGCCTGGATTACTCGTTCAATGAATGGCATCCCAAGCCGCTCCAGTATCACTACGACCTGGCGCGGGAGCTGTCCGTGCTGCGCAGAAAGGGCGTATTGATCATCGGAAGCGGCAACATCGTCCACAATCTGGGCATCATCGATTTCGAGAACATGGACGCCGAGCCCTATGCCTGGGCCCTTGAGTTCGATGACCGGGTCAAGAAGCACCTGCTCGCACGGAACCACAGGGACCTCATCCGGTATGACGGAAACGGGAAGGCGTCGGCCCTGGCCGTGCCGACGCTGGATCACTATCTGCCGATGATCTACGCGATCGCGCTGCAGGAGAAGGACGATGAACTGACGTTCATCCATGAAGGGATCCAGAACGCGTCGGTCTCGATGCGTTGCTTCCGGATAGGGTAGGGGCTGGCGGAAGAGAGCGTGCCGACCGGCTCTTGCGGTGCGCGGAAGAATCGTTATTTGAGAATCTGGAACAGATTGCTGTAGTCATCGGTCCAGGCCTGCAGATCAGGCCGCCAGGGCAGCTTCTCGGCGGCGTCCCGAATGGAGGGCGCGGCTATCGGTTTTGAGGACAGGAGCGCCCAGCGCGTAGCGTAGAGGTTGTTGTCCTCATCCTTCTCCGTTCTGATGAGAATCCCCTGCTTGCCCAGTTCCCTCCGAAGCTTCTCGACGACCGGCGCCAGGTCGAGGTGGGAGTTCGTGATGTGCAGCGCGAGGATCCCCCGCGGCTTGAGATGCCGGAAGTAGAGCTCGATGGCCTGTTTCGTCAACAGGTGCACGGGCACCGCGTCACCGGAAAAGGCATCCACGGCCAGGACATCGTAGTTCTGTGCAGGCTCGCGCTCGAGCGAAAGGCGTCCGTCGCCGAGCACGACTTCCACGGACCCCCGGCAGTCGGCCAGGTACGTGAACTCCGTGCGGGCTATCCGTAACACGAGGGGATTGATCTCGTAGAACCGGAACAGGTCTCCCGGCTCGGCATAAGCGGCCAGGGAGCCCGCACCGAGTCCGATCACGCCCACCTTGATCGGCGATTGCCGCCGGGATTGCAGGGCGAGGCCGATGCCCGTCCCGGGTCCGTAGTACGTGACCCGGTCGCGCCTATGTCCCGGCGCCATGAGCTGCATGCCGTGGTCCACGGTCCCGTGGACCAGGATGCGGTGTTCCTCGTCCGTTCCCCGGTCGTACTCATTCACCCGCAGACCTCCATAAAAATTTCTGACCGCAATGCGCGCTGTCTCGCCGTATTTCGTCATATACCTGCCTCCGGTGAAAACCACGGTAACGGCGACGCACCAGCCGAGGGCGAGGGCCAGGCGGTCCCTCCGGTAATCGAGCAGGAACAGCATCAGGACCGCGCACGCGCCAAGGGCGAGGGGAAGCTCGAAATACGCCGGCAGGGTGTTCGGCGCTACGAGCCCGACGAGGACGCCGCCGAAGGCGCCGCCGAGGGAGAGCATGAGGTAGAACGACGTCAGGTGGTGCGGCGAAGGCTTGCGGCGCACCAGTTCGCCGTGACAGTACATGCAGCAGATGAACAGGCCCGCGGTAAAGACGGGAATGACCGTTCTGAGGTTCGTCTGCGAGTTCCAGGCGATCAGCCCGTATGCCATGGTGCCCAGGGCGGCCGGCAGGAGCCACGCAAAGAGGCGGCGGCTGTAGATACGCTCGAAATCAAAGGTAAGCACGAACGTCAGCAGATACAGGGAGAGCGGCACGACCCAGAGGAACGGGATCGAGGCCACGTTCTGCGTCAGGTGATTCGTGACGGCGAGAAGGAGCGTCGAGGCGCAGCCGGCGAGCAGGAACCAGAGGAGCTGCTGCCCCGCCCGGGGCGGGCCGTTGTCCCCGCTGTCCGCAAGGCCCTTGGCGGCGCAGGCCTGCTCGCCGGGGCTCCGGCTGCTCAGGAAGGCCGAGGCGACCGCGAGCACGCCAAAGACGATGTATGCCGCCGACCATCCCTGCGACTGTTGCCCGAGGGTGACCTTCGGCTCCACGATGACGGGATAGGCCAGGAGGCCGGCAAGGGACGCCAGGTTGGAGAGTGCGAACAGCCGGTAGGGGAGCCCCGCCCGGTATTTCCGGCTGTACCAAGCTTGGAGGAGCGGGCTTGTCGAGGAGAGCAGGAAGTACGGCAGCCCGACGGAGAACGTGAGCAGGCCCAGGATGCGCATAACGGGGTCCTCGCTGCCAACAGGTTTCCATGAAAGGGCGGGCGCGATCGGCAGGAACGGAAGGCTTGCGCAGAGCAGGGCGCCGTGCACGAGGGCCTGCGCTTTCGGTTTGAGCGAACGGATCGACCAGTGGGCGTAGAGATAGCCGCCGAGGAGCGTTGTCTGGAAAAAGAGCATCGCCGTGATCCAGACAGCGGCGGATCCGCCGAACCACGGCAGGATCATCTTGGCGATCATGGGCTGGATCTGAAACAGCAGGAAGGCGCTCAGGAATATCGTTGTGGCGGAGAGAAGCATTTCGAGGCGGGATTATAACACAACCGGCGGGCCGAGTCTTGCGAAAAATGGCCGGCCATCGCTCACGGGGCGCTCCAGAGTCCGTAGGCCACGATAAGGAGCAGCCCCGGCAGCAGGTCAAGCGTCTTGGTGCTTTTGAGCTTCAGCAGGTTCAGGCCGATGGCGAGAACGATGATCCCGCCCAGGCCGTCGATGTTGCTCATCATGCGCTGCGTGGCGAGGGCGGTCAGGCTGCCGGAGAAGAGGGTCAACGCCCCCTGGACCACGAAGACCGTGACGGCCGAGAACGCGACCGACCTGCCGTAGCGCGAGGCCAGGAGGAAAGACGCGAAGCAGTCCATGACCGACTTGGTCCTGATCAGCGTGCCGTCGCCGTTCAGCCCGTCCTTGAGCGAACCGATGATGGTCATGGAGCCGACGCAGAACAGGGTGCTGGCCATCACAAAGCCCTCGGTGTCGTACCTTCCCGAGAAGAAGGCGTTGTTCATGCGGTTCAGGGCATTGTTCACCCGGTCCTCAAGCCTGAATGCGCTGCCCGCCAGCGCGCCGAGCACGAGGCAGAACACGATCGGGATGATATCGCCGCCGTTCAGGCACATTCTGAGCCCGACGACGGCCGTGACCAGGCCGAGCACGGTGAACACGGCTTCCTTGACGTTCTCGTTGACCTTTTCCCCGGCCAGGAGGCCGAGCAGGCTGCCGCCTGCCACGAGCAGGCTGTTGAACACATACCCTTTCATGGGGCTGTATTATACGCTTTTTATTCGCTGAGGGAACCGGATAATGCAGGCCCGCTGCACCGCGGCAGGTTCAATTGCAGAAAAGGGGAATTACTTGCGTACAACATTTTCAAATCGCATCATTTAAAATTCTAATTGAGTATTTTTTAAAGTTGTGGTAAGGTACGACACCGTAGCGTTTACCAATAATCCCTGAAGGAGGAGTAGAAAAAGATGAAGAAGATCGCAGCAGTTTTTGTGGTAGTGCTTATGGTTGTTTCACTGGTTTCCCTGGTTTTCGCAGCAGGCATGGATATGCAGAAGGGCACCATCAAGAGCGTGGATGCAAAGGCCGGTACGGTCGTTTTCTGCGCTGAAGGCACCAACGCTGACATGACCCTGAAGGCCGACAAGGCCGTCGACCTCAGCAAGGTAAAGGCCGGCGACAAGGTCCAAGTATCCGTCGAGAAGGACACGCTGAAGCACGTCATGGCCGCGCCGGCAGCCGCTCCCGCAGCGAAGCCCAAGGCTCCCGTGGGCTGCTAACCATTCCGAATCATCCTTGAAAGGGGTCTCCCGTCCGGGAGGCTCCTTTTTTTTGCCCAACGACCCTATGAGACTCTGGTCTTTTCATCCCAAGTATCTTGACCCGAAAGGCCTGGTCGCGCTCTGGCGCGAGGCATTGCTGGCACAACAGGTGCTGCGCGGCAGCACCATAGGCTACCGGAGCCATCCCCAGTTGGAGCGCTTCAAGGCCCACGCGCGTCCTAAAGAGGCGATCGCTACCTATCTCCGGTCGATCTGGCGAGAAGCCCGGGAGCGCGGCTATTGCTTTGACGCGGCCAGGATCGGACCCGGAAAGACGACCAGCCGCATTGCCTGTACGGAAGGCCAGCTCGGGTACGAATGGAAACACCTGCTCGGGAAGCTGAAAATGAGGGACCCGGAGCGCTACCGTGAACTTCTGTTGGCATCCCTGCCCGATCCGCATCCGTTCTTCATCATCGTTCCCGGTGACATTGCAGCCTGGGAGGCGGCCCCTGGCCGCGGGAGGCAGGTAAAATAAAACAGAAGGGATCACAATATCCCTTGATTTACCGGGGAGTTTATTCTATTATTGGGCGTCCGAGAAGGATGGAATCAATAAAACCTGCTGAAATGGGGAGGAACACGGAGTGAACAAGGTGAACCAGGAAGAGCTCGCGCAGAAGATCCAGAAATTGAAAGCGGCCGCTGCAGAGAAGAGCAAGAAGGCCGAAGGAAAAAAATCCGACGCCGGCGTGCGCGAAGCCCGGAAAAAAGTGAAGAGGGCGCAGCGGAAACTCCGTGCAGCCAAAGCTTATAAGTCCGTGAGCAAGAAATCGGAAGCAAAGCCTGAAGAAAAGGCCTCGGCGTAGAACGGGTGCGTGCATGCGAAGCGTGGTCGGGGGCAGCAGGGCGGGGATGCGCCAGGGTCTGATGCTCGCTGTTCTCCTGCTGGCAGCGGCATGCGCGGAAAAGCAGTTTCCGGCGGCATCCTCTTCTGTCTCCCCGTCCGTTCCCCCAGCAGCGCCGGCTGCTGAGGCCCGGTCCGCTCAAACACGGACGGCTTCAGCGCAGACTGTGAATTACCAGGAAACGGGGATAGCCTCCTGGTACGGCAGGGAATTTCAGGGCAGGAAGACGGCCAGCGGCGAAATTTTCGACATGAATGCCCTCTCGGCAGCTCACCGCACCCTGCCGCTCGGCACGGTCATCCGCGTCACCAATCTCGAAAACCTCAAGAGCATCAAACTCACGGTGAACGACCGAGGACCTTTTAGCGGCAACAGGGTCCTGGACCTCTCCTACGGAGCTGCCCGCGAGCTCGGCTTTATCGCACAAGGCACGGCACGGGTCAGGATCGAGGCGCTGGAGCAGCCGAACGGGAACGCGACCTATACGGTTCAGGCAGCGGTCTTTACCGAAGCGGAGAGCGCCCAGCTGCTGAAGGACCGGCTTTCCCGGAAGTACGAGGTCATCACGATCACTCCTTTTGAGACGAACCTCGGGAGGCTCTACCGGGTCCGGGTCGGTTCGTACGGAACCCTGGAGAAGGCTGAACTGGTCGCAGGCAAGCTGAAACTGGAAGGGCTCGAGCCCTATGTTGTGCGGAAGGACTGAGCAGCGGAGCGAAATGAGAGAAGGAACAGGGCAAATTCGATGCATCGTGCAGGTGTGAATCATGAAGATCGCTGTCGTTACGAGTACTCTTGAAAAGGTCGTGACCGAGGGGGCAGTCATCCCGGTCTTCGAAGATGAGAAACTCTCCGGCGTCGTCGAACGGATGGACCGGATGCTGGGCGGCGCGATCGCCAGGCTCGTGAAAAAGGGCGACTTCAAGCCCACGGCCGGCAGTGTCCATCTCCTCTATCCGGAGGGCAAACTCGCGGCGGAGCGGCTGATGCTTGCGGGCCTCGGCAAGCGGAGCGACCTGACACTGAACAGGATCAGGCAGGCGGCGGGCAGGGCGTCGTCCGCCCTGCGCTCGGCTGGAGCCGGGGATATCGTGATCGAAGGGGACGGCTTCGGCTTTGATAACGAGGAGAGGGCCCAGGCCCTTACCGAGGGAGCCATGCTCGGCCTCTACCGGTTCCTGCAATACAAGACCGGGGAGGAGAACCGGAAAAAAGAGGTACGCACGGTCTCCCTCATGACGGAACGCGCGGATTCCGTCAAAGCAATGCAGCGGGGCGCGAAGGCCGGCGAGGTGATCGCCTGGTCCACGATGATGGTGCGGGACATGGTCAGTTCGCCGCCGGCGGACATGACGCCCGCGATCGTCGCGTCCCGCGCGAGGGAAATCTCCCGTGAGTACGGCCTGAAGCTGCAGATACTGGAGCGCGGGCAGATGGAGAGACTCGGTATGGGCGCACTCCTCGGCGTCGCATCGGGCAGCGTGCAGCCACCCAAGTTCATCATCATCGAGTACCGGAAGGGCGGCAGCAAGCCGTTCATCGCGCTCGTGGGCAAGACCATCACCTTCGACTCGGGTGGCATCTCGATCAAGCCCCCGGAGAACATGGACAAGATGAAGGACGATATGGCGGGCGGCGCCGCGGTGCTCGGCGCGATCCGGACCGCGGCCGCGCTCAAGCTCCCGCTCAACATCGTCGGCCTCCTCCCGGCAACGGAGAACATGCCCAGCGGAAGCGCGTACAAGCCGGGCGACATCCTGCGCACCCTGTCGGGCCAGACGATCGAGATCATCAACACCGACGCGGAGGGCAGGCTGATCCTCTCCGATGCGCTCACGTACGCCTGCCGGTTCAAGCCCGCCGTCATCGTGGACATCGCCACGCTGACAGGCGCCTGCAGGGTCGCCCTCGGCCAGGAGGCTACGGGCATGCTCGGCACCGACGAGCGGTTCAAAGAGATGGTCCGCGCGGCCGGCGAGAAAACCGGTGAGCGCGTGTGGGAGATGCCGCTCTGGGAAGGCTATTATGAAAACATCAAGAGCGACATCGCTGACATGAAGAACGCCGGCGGCCGGGACGGCGGCGTGATCACCGCTGCGGCACTCCTCTCGAAGTTCGTGGAGAAGTATCCCTGGGTGCACCTCGACATCGCGGCCACGGCCTGGACCGACAAGGACCGGCCCTACACCCCGAAAGGCGCCACGGGCATCGGCATGCGGCTTCTGACGCAGTTCCTGCGTGATTACGCGGCGGATGGCCGGTAAGGTTCCGTCGAGGCTTGTATCCCCGCTGATCGCTTCCCATCAGGATGCGGGTTCCCGTTCTTCAGCAGGTATCCTTCCGAACTGCAGGAACAAAAGCCTTGACTCTTGTTCGTGCTGCTTCTACAATGTGGCAACTTTTGCAGGACAGGTTGCCCCATGATCCCCGAGCTGTCATATGCCGAAGCGTTCTCGAACCTTGAGCGGATGCTCGTAAAGGGAAGGGCGCTGAAGGCCGACATATTCATCACGCAGGTCCGCGGCAGGCGTTTTGTGGTGAAGGATTTCAGCGGCAAGGGCTTCCTCGAGCGGAACCTGGTGGGCCGCGTCGTGACCGCGCGTGAGCTGCGGGCTTACCGGTCGCTGGCAGGCGTCGAGGGGATCCCGGGTCAGTACAAGCGGCTCGGCCCCTTTTCGATCGCGATCGAATATCTCGAAGGGCGCGACCTGGGCAGCATCAACCGCGGCGAGATCGGTCCCGGAGAGATCCGGCAGTTCGAAGCGGTCATCGAGGCGCTACATGCACGCGGATGGGTCCACCTCGATTTGCAAAAGAGGTCGAACATCCTTCTGGTGGACGGAAAGGTCGCTGTCGTGGACCTCGCTTCGGCGCTGCATCCGGGCGGCGTTCCTCTCGTCGGACGCTTGCTTACGGCGCTCCTGGGCCTTGCGGACCGGATGTCGCTCATCAAAATGAAGAGCATCTACGCGCCGGATCTCATCACCGGCCGGGAACAAAAATGGCTCAGGCTGCGGAACCTGACGATGCCGCGGAAGTGGTAAACAAAGAAGCGTTTGACGGAAGGAGACCCTCATGGCCGTAAAAGGCACCCTGCAGTATAAGCTCACGAAGATAACGACGAAGACCGTGCTGGCGGCCGTGGTGGCCGCGGTCCTGTTCTATCTCGCGAAGGACAAGCAGCTCGCTCCTGCCTGGTTCATTCCCGGCGCCGTGGTCACTTTCCTCGGCGAGGGGCTGCGGTTGTGGGCGGCGGGCCATCTGAGGAAGAACAAGCAGCTGACGACGACCGGGCCGTACTCCTATGTCAAGAACCCGCTCTACATCGGGACACTGCTCATCACGATCGGGTACAGCGCCATGGCACAGAACATCTATATCCTGATCGGCGGGTTCGTCTGGTTCTTCATTTACTACGCACCGTACAAGAAGAAGCAGGAGAACGAGAAACTGGTGGGCAGCTTCGGCGAGGCCTGGACCGTGTATGATAAGGCCGTTCCCGATTATCTTCCCCGCGTGAGCCCCTACCCCGCCAGGGGAGCGAACCGCTGGAGCTTCGACGTGGTCAGGGAGAACTCGGAGCACGAGACCGCCATCGGTGTGTTCATCGGGTTCGCCGTCCTTCTCTATCTGCTGATGAAGTAAATCCCCGACTCGACCGATCTGGATTCACCTCGTGCCGGATTGCCGGGGAACACGTCCCCGGTTTTCTCATTCCTGCGACGCGGCCTTCATATTTTCGAACCACCCTCCGCATTGACAGGTCTCCATCCTTTTGCTACTGTACCATCATGATCACATCCCTCATCGCTATCATGGCCGAGAACCGCGTGATCGGGAACAGGAGCGCCATTCCCTGGCACATCCCGTCGGACCAGAAACGGTTCCGGCAGATAACCATGGGGCATCCCGTCATCTTCGGCCGGGTGACCTTCGAGATCATCGGGCGCCCGCTGCCGGGAAGAAGGAACATCGTGCTGACCAGGCAGGCGCGATACAACTTCCCGGGCGTGTCCGTCGCCCACAGCCTCGAGGAGGCGTTCGTGTCCTGCAGGGGGGAGGAGGAGGTCTTCGTGTGCGGCGGCGGGACGGTCTTTCGCGAGACGATCGCCTTTGCGGACCGCATCTATCTCTCGATCATCCACCGTCCTTATGAGGGGGATACGTTCTTTCCTGTTGTGCCTGATTATTTCCGGGAGGTTGCCAGGGAGGAGATACAGGAGGCGCTCCCGTACTGCGTTGTCCAATATGACCGGACGCGCTGAGGCGGGAGCGCAGGAGAAGGGAACGGCATCAGTGTGCTGCGGACTTCGGTTCCTGGAATTTCCTGAATTCAGGGCGCGTGAACATTCCTTCGAAGCGGGCGTCCGAAGCGAGCGCTTTCAGGTCCTGATCGAACTTTCCGCTGTTCATGGCCGTCTCCAGCCGCTCGCTCGCGTACTCATAATTTCCCAGCAGATAGTTGGCCTGGAAGAGCATCCAGTCCACGTGGATTGAATTCGCCATCGCCACCTTCTTCGACTCCCTCAGATACGTATCGGCCAGCTGATAGTTCTTCCGGTTGAGCTCCGATTCTCCCAGAATAACATAGGGGACCGAATCGCGCGGTTTCGTCGCGATGTACTGCCTCAGGAATTCGAGCGCGTTATCCCCGTCCTTCTGGACGTGGATGAAATACAGCCCCATGTACGCCTGCGTGGCGCCGAACTCGAGCGCCTTCCTGCAGAAGGCCTCTTCCTGCTCGGGAGTGTTGCTCTCGACGGCCGCAAGCTGAAGATAGGCATGGCCGATAGAATGGCGGGCTTCTTCAGAATACTGTTTTGTACTGTCTATCCTGTTCACGATCTTCTCGAATTGGCCTGCCTGAGTAAGTTTTTCAAAATCTTTGCAGACGCCGTCCTGCTCCTTGCACCTGGAGGGTTCCGAGGCAGAACCCGCAATGGCTGCGCTTATGCTCGCAAGGATCGTGATGAAACCAATGAACACAAACTTCCTCATGTCGTTCCTCCGGATCACGTAATCATGGCCCTCGGGACCGGGGGCCGAAGAACACTGTATCATATTTTGGATTCCAACGGGGGGGAAAAGTGATCGCGCAAAAAAAAGGGCGGAGCCTAAGCTCCGCCCTTTGGAGAGATCGTGAAAATTACTGCACGACACCGCCGATCACGGCCGGTGCGCCCGGGGCCGCCGGTTCGGCAGTCGTCGGGTCGGTGAACATGGTCATGTCGGGCAACGTGTAGCCGCCGAAGCCCGTCAGAGCAAGTGTATCGCAAGCGTTCGGATCCGCATCCTGCAGCATTCGCTGCTCGATCTCGAGCGGCTTCACATAATACGTGTTGGAGTCGGAGTCGGTCACCTCCGTGAGAGAGCCGTCGGCCTGCAGGGCCGGGATGGTAAACTGCGGTACCCATCTGATGGAATTCGAGCCGTTGGACTGCGAGCAGTCGACTATGCTTCCAGAATCCATGTCCACGCAGTATGAGGGGATGCCGTTCAGCTGGCCGAACCCGCCGTACTGCAGCATGAATGTGACGCCGTTAAAGGCAAAATCGGGCTGGGTGTTGTCAGCCTGAGTATGTACATAGGTGATCTGCAGTGGTGCGTCGAAGTTCACGAAATTGCTGCCGCTCTTGAGGCCGACGAACCGGTTCCAGTCGTTCGGGCCTGTTTCCCACGTGTAGAACGTCGGGAGCACGTTCCATGCCTGCCAGCCGCAAACCTGGCTGCTATTCCAGGGACAGGCAAGAAGGCTGACATTGGCCGGTGTCGGATCAATGAGCGCTCCGCTCATGAAGCCCCACTGGTACTGCTGGTAGGTGCCGGTCGTGGTCGAAACGACGCTGTGAATGCCATCCATGAGCACCAGATTGGTTGCGTCGAAGGTGTAGCTGGTTGTCGTGGTCTGTCCGGACATCATATTGCTGTAATAGGGGTCAGCCGGGTTAATTCCCGATGCACTGGACTTCAGACACTGATCATAACATGCGAGATTGCCGGGTACCGTGGAATCTCCCGGATAGACGAGGTCTTCCTTATAGAAGACAACCTGGGTGGAACTATCCGGCAAGGTGCAGCTGGTATATCCGGGGACGGTGCCCGAGGGTGCGGTATACAAGCACCCGCCGAGCGTTACATACGCCTGGCCTCCGAGTGAATCTGACCAGAAATTCAGGTTGCCCTGGGGGAGATGACTGACGTCTATCGTCGGAGTCGGGTTGGACGTGATCTGCGCCCAGGTACAGTTGTTATTGCAATTCTGCGGCATCTCGGCAACTTTAGCGAATACCTGGTTCGTATCGTCCCACACCACCTGGTACTGCGTCCCAGTTCCGCCTGACATGGGCTGCTCCCAATAATTGAGCGGAGTGTTTTTGATATCGGCCAGGGTGAGAAGGTTGCGGGTATGCTTCTTGAGCTTCCCTCCCGCTTTGAATATCGTGTAGTCTGTCGAGGTATTGTTCCGGTAATCGTGCGACGCTACGGTCTGGTTGTTATGAAGCGTAATGGCGTTATTATTATTGTTGTTTACCCACACGCCCCAGTAGCCTACATAACCCTGGTAGGTATTGCCGTCCTCGATAGCCGTGAAGGTGATCGGGAATCCCGAATTGCGCGTGACCCTTGCGCCCGCCATATTATAGAGGCCGTAGCTCCAGGCGCTTTGGTCGAATTTCGTTCTGCTGAGGCACGCTGTGCTAAGAGTATTGACATCCTGTCTCCAGAAGTCTGCGTCGTTGTAGGCGAATGCGAAGCTTTCATTCTGTGTTCCGCAGGTACCAGAGCTTACCTCGTCAATGAGTCCTGCGCCTGCCGTACCATCGGGCAACCTGTCAAGAGTGACCTTCTGCGTTGAGTCCTGGACTCCTCCACAGTCGGGATGAACGTCGTGAGAAACAAATTTAAGCAGGACGGTACCGGACGGAGCTGACCTGACCGCCTCCAGGGTGCCTTTGAAAGAGGCTTGCGCCGCAGGGACTCCGTTTACGATAGGATGTCCCGCAAAGTCCATCGTGAAGATGCCGTAGGGGTTCGTGGTGCTCGTTCCCTCGCTGATAACAGCCTTTCCATAGATGAGCGCCGCCTGATCGTTGTCGCTCGCCGGCTGGTGAACCCATACCCTCACATATTGCGGGGAATTGTCATCGGCACGGGATGCGTCTACCGTGAATGTCATGTAGGCGGGCATGTTCGCGCCTGATGACTGGTTCTGGGCCTGCTGCCCTGCGGCGGCCGGGTCAGCGTTGTTGGTGCTGCAGAGGTTCTGATCAACCAGTGCTGTATAGACGCCTTTGTTGAGCATCACATCATATTTCGTCTGGCCCATCATGCAGAGGATCTGGTTGATGGTCTTAAAGGCGTCGCTGGTGCGCTCCTGGACATAGACGTTCGGCTTGTCCGTATTATAGTCCGTCGTTGCCGCCAGGTTGCTGGGAATGACTCCGATAAGGAGACCTTTCAACTGCGGCTTGACAGGACTGGCGTCGGTCGAAGTCTGCGCCGACACCACGCTCACGTTGCTGGTCACGACCAGGGCGCTGCCGTGATTGTTGGCGCCGCCCAGGATCACGCCACCGCCTCCTCCGCCACCGCCGCAGGCGGTGAAGATGAATACCAGGGCAAGAAACAGGAACAGCATGTTGATGCGCTTACTGAACTTCATACAATCCTCCTTAAATGATTAAGCTTGTGCTGTTACGATTTTACACAAAATATTATGTTTAATACATAAAATAATGTGCAATACTGGTGCCTATAGTAATACCATATAAAATCAATTAGATAACTTGACTCGACAATATCGTGACTGACGGCTTATTGACAGTAGTCTCGAATATAATGTTTTGATCGATATGAAACTTAATGAATTTTTTGGCAATATGTTGAGTCGAACGAACTCGGCAGCATTCCGCCATTTTTTGTCATGTTGCGACTCAATAGTATTCGCAAACATGACTTCATCGCCCGGCATGCGTGGTATCTACGTATCGGCAGAATCCTAAGAATCTTAATGGAATATTTCTGACTGATGAGGATGGCAATGGGAGAGGCCGCGCCGATGGGATTCTCGGAATTGTGTCAGTTCTGACTCATTGACAGTCGATCACGGTGTAGAGTAATATCCCGTTATGAAATTCAGGATCCTGTCGGACTTCAAACCTACCGGCGACCAGCCGCAGGCCATCGTGAAGCTCTCGGAAGGCATCACGAGCGGGCAGCGGGACCAGGTGCTCCTGGGCGTGACCGGTTCGGGCAAGACCTTTACCATGGCGAACGTGGTGGAGCGGGTGCAGAAGCCCACGCTCGTGATCGCGCACAACAAAACGCTCGCGGCACAGTTGTATAACGAGTTCAAGGAGCTGTTCCCGGAGAACGCGGTGGAGTACTTCGTCTCCTATTACGACTACTATCAGCCCGAGGCCTACCTGCCGACCACGGATACCTATATCGAGAAGGACTCCTCCATCAACGAGCAGATCGACCGCATGCGCCACGCGGCAACGAACTCGCTGCTCGAGCGGAACGATGTGATCGTCGTGGCGTCGGTCTCGTGCATCTACGGCCTGGGCTCTCCCGAAGCGTACCACGGCATGCTCCTGTTCCTCGAAAAGGGGCAGCACATCGATCGGAACGAGATCCTCCGCAAACTCGTGGACATCCAGTACACGCGGAACGATTTCGACTTCCACCGCGGTACCTTCCGCGTGCGCGGCGACGTCATCGAGATCTTCCCGGCCTCGCACGAGACGACGGCCGTGCGGGTCGAGCTGTTCGGCGACGAGATCGACGCGATCAACGAGTTCGACCCGCTCCTCGGCTCGCCGCTCCAGAAACTGGAGAAGATAGCCGTGTATCCCAACAGCCACTACGTGATCCCCGACTCGCGCATGAAGACGGCCATCGATGGAATCCACGAGGAGCTCCGGGAGCGGATCCAGCACTTCCGCAGGGAGAACAAGCTGATCGAGGCGCAGCGCATCGAGCAGCGCACGATGTTCGACCTCGAGATGATCCAGGAGATGGGCTACTGCCACGGCATCGAGAACTATTCGCGCCACCTCTCGGGGCGGGCACCGGGCGAGCCGCCGCCCACGCTGCTCGACTACTTCCCGAAGGACTATCTCCTGATCATTGACGAGTCCCACGCGACGATCCCGCAGATCGGCGGCATGTACAACGGAGACCGGGCGCGCAAGCAGACGCTCGTCGAGTTCGGGTTCCGGCTGCCGTCGGCGCTCGACAACCGGCCGCTCAATTTCGAGGAGTTCAACGCGCGCACGAACCAGATCGTGTACGTTTCGGCGACGCCGGCGGACTACGAGGTCGAGCGGTCCGAGGGCAGGATCATCGAGCAGGTGATCAGGCCGACGGGGCTCACGGACCCGACGATCACGGTCAGGCCGGTCAAGGGCCAGGTGGACGACCTGCTGAACGAGGTGCGAAAGCGCGCCGAGGCGCATGAGCGCGTGCTGGTGACGACGCTCACGAAGCGCATGGCCGAGGACCTGACCGAGCATTACAAAGAGCTCAACGTGAAGGTGGCCTACCTCCACTCCGACATCGAGACGCTCGAGCGCGTGGACATCATCCGCGACCTGCGCATGGGCAAGTACGACGTGCTGATCGGGATCAACCTCCTGCGGGAGGGCCTCGACATCCCCGAGGTCTCGATGGTCGCGATCCTGGACGCGGACAAGGAAGGCTTCCTGCGCTCGACGCGTTCCCTCATCCAGACCATGGGACGGGCGGCGCGGAACGTGAACGGCGAGGTGATCCTGTACGGCGACAAGATCACCGACTCCATGCGGAACGCGATCAATGAGACGAACCGGCGGCGCACGGTACAGGAGGAATACAACGTCAGGCATAACATCACGCCCATTTCCATCAAGAAAAACATCCAGGCCGCGCTCAGGACCGTGTACGAGCAGGACTACTTCACGGTACCGATCGCCGCTGAGGATGCGGGCGAATATGTTCCGACCGTGAACATCCCGCAGCTCATCGCATCGCTCGAGAAGCAGATGCGTGCAGCGGCAAAGGTGCTGGACTTCGAGGCCGCGGCCGGGCTCCGGGACAAGATCCGGTCCCTCCGGCAGCAGGAAATGGCCGTTGGGGTGAAGGTGGAGTAAAGACAACACTCTCGTTGTTGTCCGGTTGCTGCAATCCTAGCGTTGTACGGAGGCTGCTTCCAAATTGCCTTCTCAAGCTGCTCCGCCCTCCGAATTCCGCACGCGGCGATCCCTGTTCCCTATTCCCGTGCTGTATACTGTTCTGTCACCTGCTCCCTGTCTCTTTGCACACGCATAATGCACACACGCATAATGCCTTGCAATTTACGAATGGCTGTAGTACGCTCGTCTCATGGAGAGAACAAGGTACTTCATGTCGATCAATAAATTCAGGCCCGACTCCGACCGGGCGCAGATCAACAAGACGGTCCCGTTGCACCGGGATTGGGCGAAACAGCAGCTCGCAGCAGGGGTACTGGTGCAGGCCGGCAAGTGGGGCGATCACGGCGGCATGATCGTCATCAAGGCGACGACCAGGGAGGAAGCCGACAGGGTGGTGAACCAGGACCCTCTCGCCCGGGCCGGGCTGATCGAATTCGAAACAGGAGAGCTCCACCCGGCTGTTGCGTTCAAATAGGCGAGGACGAAATTGACAGACTCCGGACCGGTTCCGAGCAGGCCTTTTTTCCAGGGAGCAGGTAGGGACAGTGATAAAGACGGGTGCCCAGTAATTTCGTAGGGCCGTTCCGGGAACACGCGTGGGTTGGGGAAAGACTGAAAAGCAATGTTAGTTTTTCCGGCCGGAATACAGATGTTGCTCTGTATCCTCTTCCTGCTCCCGCATATCGCAAGAACAGGGTGTCGTGAGAATTTGACAATGCGGTCGTAAAAAAGAGGGAATCCCTATGCGAGACAACAACACCCGGGCTCGCAAACAAGCAGCCGTAGAATTCCTCCAACTCGTCGTGGCAGGCCGCATCGATGATGCCTACCAGAAGCACGTGGACCTGGGAGGCAAGCACCACAATCCCTTCTTTGCTGCAGGTTTCCCCGCGCTGAAAAAGGCGATGATCAAGAATCATGTCCAGTTCCCGGGCAAGCAGCTCACCGTCAAGAACATGCTCGGTGATGGCGACCTGGTGGCCGTGCACTCCCACATCGTGCTGCATCCAGGCGAGACAGGCATATCAACCGTGCACTTGTTCCGCTTCCATAGCGACAGGATCGTGGAATTGTGGGACATCGGCCAGTCCGTGCCCTTGGATTCACCGAATGAGGATGGGGCATTCTAGTAACGAGAGAATCAGATTCTACGCACCATGTGAGGAATATTGACCGCAAAGAAATGGCGCCTTCTGTCGCCGTAGAGCGGCTATACAAGAAGCACGCGAGGGGAAGCCCGGCGAGGACGGTCTTGGCCACTCTGAAGGCGGCATTTTATTCTCCCTTTCGAGCTTTTTGATGGACAAATCCGGCTTAAAGTTGCTTCAGTGCATTGCGTTCGGCATCGAGTACGATTATTACGGATTGCCGTCACATCTGATCTCATGAACTAATCCGGGCCTGTGCCCGATTCATGCTAGAGGGGAATGAAATAACGCCTTTGGTTTCCCTGTCCATTCTTTCACCTCTGCTTGAGGAATGCGAAATATTTCGTTGTCAAAGTCATCCCGGCTGGGTACAATGGTCCCCACATTTTCGATATGGATACGATCTTTTTTCTCAAGGGGCTCATCATCGGTTTTGTCATCGCTGCACCGGTCGGCCCGATCGGCGTCCTCTGCGCGCGCCGCACGCTCCTGTTCGGCAGGCGTGCCGGGTTCTTTTCCGGCATGGGCGCGGCGACGGCCGACGCCATCTACGGGTTTGTGGCTGCCTTCGGCCTGACGCTCGTGTCGAACTTCCTCATCGGCCACAATGTTTTTCTCAGGATCGTGGGCGGCACGCTCTTGTGCACTCTGGGCGTCAAGGCACTGTTTGCGGATACGGACCCGAAACGAGATTACCCCAAGACCCTCAAAAAATTCGCAGGCATGTACTCGTCCACGTTTATCCTGACCTTGACCAATCCCATGACCATCTTCTCCTTCGGCGCTGTCTTCGCCGGGTTCGGGCTCGCCGAGATCAAGGGAAGCGCCTTTTCCGCCGGCGTCCTTATCCTCGGCGTCTTCCTCGGTTCGGCGCTCTGGTGGCTGTTCCTCGTCGGCATCTTCAGCATTTACCGCAAGCGGTTCCATTCCGATCAACTTCGCTGGGTGAACTTCATCTCCGGCGGCATCATCATTGCCTCGGGCCTCCTGGCCCTCCTGAGCCTGGAGTGGTAAGCCGGGACTCCGTTTCGCCTTTTCCGCTGGTCATCCCCCCCGGCACATTCTCAGAGTGGCCCTGCGAAATATCCGGGCCCCTCGTTACTTTCGGGACGCCGGATGCGGCAGGAAGGACAATGGACCATTCATATGTAGACTTAGATCAAGGCAACGGCATGCGATGATTGTGAGAGGCGATAAAAGATGTCACCTCTATGCTGAGACGGAAATAAAAGTCCCATAATAAAATCGGGCACGGGACAAGAAGCATCCCCTGTTGATCAAAAAAATCCGTAACAAAGAAACCGAGCCTTTCGTATTCCTCATGGCGTAAGACCGCGGCCTATGATAAAATCCCGGTAAAGGGCCAGAAGATCATGGATGGTTTAAACTGCTGGGTCCTGTTCGATTCTCAAGCAGGGATAGGGGACTGCAGACAGTGTGTCAGTCCATTCGTAAAAAAGGAGAACGGCCGTCTCAAATGGTTTTTCCATTGCAATCGAAGAGAGTAGCAATACATGAGAAGAGTAACCTTTGACATATCAATGTCCCTAAAGGGTTGTATCGCCGGGCCGAACGTGAGGAGGGGTCACTAGCCATGAACATCGAAATCTCTGCGAAAGAATACCGCGACCTGCTGGACATCCTGCACATCGCCGACGTGGTGCTGTCCGGACACCGGAGGGGAGCGGACCCGCGCAGCGTGCGGCACCACGCGCTCATTCACAGGCTCTATTCCCTCGCAAAGGGAGAAGGGCTTGACCATCTGATCAGGTATAATGAGGGCGAGAAGGTCTATGCCCCCACCGATGAATTCGAGCAAAACACCCTCGCCCATGTGGCGGTCAATGAGTTCGGCGAGCACCTCTTCTGGGATGAGCTGATCAACCGATTAACGGAGCGGGACGCGGCGCGGCATGCCGGAGGGCGCGATCGTCTCAACGCACTGAGCGACAGCGATCGTCTGGCGGTGGAAGGACCCATCCGGCATCGGTATATGCAGGAATTCTCAAGCAAGGGCATTGCCAACCTTGCGGTCATCGAAGGCTTCAGCAACATCGGAAGCGAGCCGGTCAGGACATCGGACTGATTGTATCTGGACATGCCCCGCCACTGATACCTTTATTACCGGCCCTCCGCCTCGGACGATTCATACCAGAACAATTCGAGCGACTCTCTTGGTCGTCCTTTTGTACGCAAAGGGCATGACCGTATTCCGTTCCTGCTCGTTTGCAAACACCTTCAGGGCCTGTTCACTTCCCCGCAGGGAAGGCCTTGTCCAGCACGTCGAAATTAACCTCATTAACGTTTGTCAAAACCGCACATACTAAGGTGTGAGAGGCGGAGAGCGGAAAATCTTGCCCACCTGGCTCCGGTGTTATAATTTAAGCGAGACAGCGTTGGAGGCTGGTGCCGCGTCGCTGACAAGAGCACCGCCTGAATAGCAAGGGGAGATTCAGGAGGAAGGAGGCGCATGGGACAGTCATTGTCACGCAGATCAATATAGCAAACTGGTTCGAGATTCCGGTCAGGGACCGGGAAGAGCCATTAAATATTACGAAAAGTGCACGATGTAAAGTTGTCCCCCCAAGACATGGGGGGATGAAAATGGCGATGTTTCCCGATACGAAGGAAGCACCGGCATCAGCTGGTGCGCTCGTCAAGGGAGAGGCCTATGAACCGTCCCATGCAGGAACGGTGGTTTATTTCAGCGTCGACGATATCGTTGAAACCTTGAGGAGAATACACGCGAACAAGGGGAAGGCGCTTATGCCGAAAACAAGTATCGGAGAATGCGGGTTCATTGCGCATTTCGAAGACATCGAGGGAAACCGGCTGGCGCTCCATTCAATGAAGTGAGTAAATGCCGGAGAGAGCATGAAGCGTGAGCTCAGAGGGAGAGGAGAAGCGTATCCGGTGATCGCTTCTCCTCTACTTTTTTTAGTGTTACTCCGGCCGCATATTTGCGTTAGAGAAGAGAGGCACGTTGTGGCCGAAAAAAATATGAGGTGAGAGAACCGTGACTAACGCATACTCTTCCATAGATTCCAAAAGAGCAAGGGTGGTGATCGTGGGAGGCGGATTCGGCGGCCTCTATGCGGCGAAGGCGTTGGCAGGGCAGCCTGTCGATGTTACGCTTGTCGACCGGAAGAACCACCACACCTTTCAGCCGCTCCTGTACCAGGTCGCGACGGCCGTGCTTTCACCGGGCGAGATCGCCCAGCCGCTGCGCCGTATCCTGTACCGCTATCCGAATGTCGAGGTCATTCTGGGCGAGGTCACTGGTTTCGACCTGGCCGGCCGGCGTGTCACATTAAAGGATGGGGCGGCATTACCCTACGACTACCTGGTAGCAGCTGCCGGGGCGCGACATTCCTACCTTGGACACGACGAGTGGGAGCACGACGCGCCGGGGCTCAAGACGATTGAGGACTCACTGGAGATCCGCCGTCGGATCCTCCTGGCATTCGAGCTTGCCGAAGGGTCGGCGCTTGTGTCAGGCACTCACAAGCCCCTGGACTTCGCCGTCATCGGCGGCGGGCCCACGGGCGTGGAGCTTGCCGGGGCGATCGCCGACATCGCGACTCGAGCGCTGGCCCATGACTTCAAGGCAGTGGATACGACAGCGGCGCGCATTACCCTCTATGAGGGCTCTGGTCGCATCCTGGGCACCTACCCGGAAGACCTTTCCCAAAAGGCCGAAAAGCAGCTGGCGGAGCTGGGCGTCAAGGTCCGCACGGACAGCATCGTGACGGAAGTCGAGCCGGGACGGATCAAAGTGGGAGGGGAGTGGATACCCGTCAGCGTGGCGCTCTGGGCATCCGGCATAGCCGCATCTCCGCTCGGCAGCCAGCTTGGGGCAAGGGTCGACAAAACAGGCCGCGTGCTGGTCGAACCGGACCAGAGCCTTCCTGGCAACCCGGAAGTCTTCGTCATCGGCGATATGGCCGCGCTGAACGACGCAGCCGGAAAGCCCGTACCGGCACTGGGGGCCGCTGCAACGCAGGAAGGAAGGGCGGCTGCAAAGAACATTCTTCGGGACCTGCGTGGAGAAAAGCGCGTGCCCTTCAAATACAAGGACAGGGGCACCCTGGCAACGATCGGCCGCCACCGGGCCGTGGCCATGATCGGGGGGAGGCACGTGTCGGGCTTTCTCGCGTGGATCCTGTGGGCCTTTGTCCACATATTCCTGCTGATCGGCTTTCGCAACAGGCTGGCGGTCTTCAGTGAATGGGTCTGGGCGTACTTCACGCACGAGCGCAGTGCGCGGCTCATTACCGGCGATGTAAATGAAATAGTCCGACAACCAACCTGTCAGCCGGACGCGTCGGAGCTAAAAAAAGCAGCGTGACCCCGGGAATCCTGCAAATCAGCGATGATCGCGAATCAGTGCCAATCCAGTCTTGTGCATCTCGCCCGAAATCCTGAAGTCCGCACCCTGAGTTCATCTTGAATTTCCTTATGCATGCTGCGGGGACATGTTCTGCTTTTGTGTGCTTGTCCGGTTCAGGATGCAGGCGTCATGGCTGCCTCGGCCTCGCGGTCCTTGCTGTGGTCGCGGGCGACGAGCATGTAGATGGAGGGGACGACGAAGAGGGTGAAGAGCGTGCCGACGAACAAGCCCCCAACCAGGACGAGGCCTATGGAGTTACGGGCAGCGGCACCTGCGCCGGTGACGAGGGTCAGCGGAAAGTGGCCGGCGATGGTGGCGGCGGTGGTCATCAGGATCGGCCGCAGGCGTGTCAGGGCCGCTTCGCGTACGGCGGTGAGCTTGGCAAGGCCCTGAAGCTGGAGCTTGTTGGCGAACTCGACGATCAGGATGCCGTTCTTCGATACGAGCCCTACCAGGGTCACCAGGCCGACCTGAGAGTAGATGTTGAGGGTGGTGGTCCAGCCGTGGGTCCAGAACGGTGTGTTCGGGTCGGGGATCTTCAGGAAGATGAAAATGAGCGCGCCGAAGATCGCCAGCGGCACGGAGCCGGCAAGGATGACGAAGGGGTCGCGGAAGCTGTTGAACTGGGCAGCCAGCACCAGGAAGATCAGGATAACGGCCAGGGTGAAGGCGGGAAGGAACTTGTTCCCCTCGGTGCGCAGCTGGCGCGACTCGCCGGTGTAATCGAGGACATAGCCCTTGGGGAGGATCTTCCTTGCCTCGTCCTCAAGGAAACGCAGGGCTTCGTCCAGCGGCCTCACTGCCACGCCGCTGATCTTGACCGCATTGAGCTGCTGGAAGCGGTTGAGCGAGCGGGGGACCACGGTCTCCTTGAGGGTTGCGACGGTGGAAAGCGGCACCAGCTTTCCGTTGGGGCCGGTGACATAGACGTTCTTCAGTTGGTCCGGGTTGAGGCGGTCAATGCGCTGGATCTGCGGAATGACCTTGTAGCTCCGCCCTGCTATGTCGAAGCGGTTGACGAAGTCGCCACCCACCATGCCCCCCAGATCGGCGCCGACCTGTTCCAGGCTGAGACCAAGGTCGGCCACCTTGTTGCGGTCGATGACGAACTCGGTCTGCGGCTGGTCGATCTTGACATCGATCAGCGGCGGGAAGGCAAACATGCCGCTCTGCATCGCCTTCAGCTGCAGCTTCTGGGCAAACTCGAGGATCTGCCCGGTCTCGGCCGTGGACGCCAGGACGAACTCGACCGGAAACTGGCCGCCGCCGGGAAGGGCGGGCGGGGCGACCGGGAACATCCGGATGCCGGGGATTGCCTGCAGCTTCTGCTGCACTTCGGGCATGATCTGGAAGACGGTTCGCTTGCGTTCGGCCCACGGCTTGGTCACCATGCCGCTGAAGCCTGAGTTGGGGAACGTGATCTGGAAAGTGAACTCGGTCTCGGGGATGCTCATGAAGGCCTGGTTGGCCGCCGCTGCGTAGCGCTTGGTCTGGTCAAGGGTGGAGTTGGCCGAGGCGTCGAGGATGCCGAAGATGACCCCTTGGTCCTCAAGGGGAGCCAGCTCCTTGGCGGACATGATGAACATCGGTATGGTGAGCAGGCTTACCACGATCCACACCGTGTAGACCGCCGGACGGGCCCGGAGGGTGGCGTCGAGCAGACGTCCGTAGGCTCCCTTGATGCGCTCGAAGTCGCGGGAGATACGGCCTGCCAGGCCGCGCTCCCCGGCTCCGGGCTTGAGCAGCGTGGCCGACATGACCGGAGACAGGGTCAAGGCGACGATCCCCGAGATGGTGACCGCCCCTGCCAGGGTGAAGGCGAATTCCCGGAAGAGCGCGCCGGTCAGACCCCCTTGCAGGCCTATGGGGAGGTAGACCGCAGCCAGGGTGATGGTCATGGCGATGATCGGCCCGACCAGCTCGCGGGCGCCGATCAGGGCCGCTTCCCGCGGGGACTTGCCTTCGCTTATGTGGCGTGCCACGTTCTCCACCACCACGATGGCGTCGTCCACCACGAGGCCGACCGAGAGGACGATAGCCAGCAGGGTGAGCAGGTTAACCGTGAAGCCGAAGGCCTGCATCAGGAAGACGCCGCCGATGAGCGACACCGGGATCGCCACGACCGGGACGATCACGGAGCGGAAGGATCCGAGGAACAGGAAGATGACGACCACGACGATGAGCAGGGTGTCGCCGAGGGTCTTGAGCACCTCGCGGATCGCGTTGTTGATGTAGTTGGTGGCGTCATAGGCCACTCGGGCCTGCATGCCGCTCGGAAGGTCTCTCTGGATCGCCGCCATCTCCGTGCTCACGCGCCTGATGACGTCGATGGAGTTGGCATTGGGGAGGGGCCAGATCCCCATGAACACGGCCGTTTGCCCCGAGAAGTGCACCTCGGAGTCGTAATCCTCGGCGCCCAGCACCACGTCGGCAATGTCGCCCAGGCGCACGATTGCGCCGTTCTGTTCCCGCACCGCCAGGAGCTTGAACTCATCCACGGTGCGCAGGTTGGTATTGGCGGTCAGGTTGACCTGGATGAGCGCCCCCTTGCTCATGCCGAGGGCGGACAGGAAGTTGTTCGCGGCCAGTGCCTGGCGCACCTGGGCCGGGCTGACGTTGAGGGCGGCCATCCGCTCGGGCTTGAGCCAGATCCGCATGGCAAAGGTGCGGCCGCCGAGGATGTCGGCCCGCTGCACCCCGGCGATGGCCGACAGGCGCGGTTGGACGACGCGCGAGAGATAATCGGTGATCTCGTTCTGCTGCAGGATGCTGGAAGTGAAGCTCAAGTAGGCCGAGGCGAACTGGCTGTCGGCCGAGACGATGTTAATCGCCGGCACCTCGGCCTCAGGGGGCAGGTCGCGGCGCACCTGGTCGACCTTGGAGCTGATCTCGGCCAGGGCCTTGGTGGAGTCGTAGTTGAGCCTGAGCCGCACGCTGATGGTGGAAAGGCCGAGGGTGCTCTGAGACTCCATGTATTCGATGCCGTCCGCGGCCGCGATGGAGCGTTCCAGCGGCGTGGTAACGAAGCCGCGCACCAGGTCGGCATCGGCGCCGACGTAGACGGTGGTGACGGTGACCGCGGCGTTCTCGCTGCGCGGGTACTGGCGCACGTTGAGCGTGCGGACCGCCTGCAGGCCGGCTATGATGATGACCAGGCTGACCACGAGAGCCAGCACAGGGCGGCGTATGAAGAGGTCGGTGATGTTCATAAAATTCGGTTCGGCCGCAGAGGACACAGTGAATACAGAGGAAACCAAGGTAAAAACCAGTTCGAGGTTAACCGCAAAAGCAGGGATTTTGACTTTCCCGGCGACCTCCGTGCCCCCTGTGGTCAGGGTGGATTTCGTCTTGCATCAAAGGTCAGTTATTCTCCGGCTTGGGCGCTTTCTGGAAGTCGGGGGCCAGTTTGTTGTCTACTACGACCGATTGGCCGTTTCGCAGCTTAAAGACGCCGGTGCTGACCACCGTTTCTCCCTCCTTGATGCCGCTCGTGGCGGCGACGAAGTCGCCCCGCTTGACGCCCAAGCGAACGAACTGCTGGCGCAGCACCTTCCCTTTTTTATCCCCGGCGTCCTCGATGATAAAGACCGAGTCGCCGTAGGGGGCGTACAGGACGGCGGTTGCGGGTATGGAGAGGACCGTCTGCCGCGCGGGGAGCCCCACCGCCACGTTGACGAACATGCCGGGGCGCAGCCTGTTCCCGCGGTTGGCCACCGTCGCCTCAATCTTGTTGCTGCGGGTATCGGCGTCGACCAGGGGATTGATGGCCGTGATCCGCCCCTTCAGCGTCTCGCCCGGCAGGGCGTCGGAGGTCACCTGCACCGTCAGGCCCTGCCGCACGAGCGAGAGCTGCTGCTGGGGCAGGGTGAAGTCTACATAGATCGGGTCGAGGGACTGCAGGGTGACGATGGGATCCCCTTCGCGGAGCAACTGGCCGAGGTTGACCTGGCGGATGCCGAGTTGGCCGCTGAAGGGGGCGCGGATCGTTTTCTTGCCAATGGTGGCCCGTATGTTCTCTGCCTGGGACTGCGCCTGCTCTGCGCCTGCCACGGCGTTATCACGGTCGGCCTGCGAGATCAGCTGCTTCGAGAACAACTGGTTCATTCTCTCGAGATTGATGTTTGACAGGTTCACCTGGGCAATGGCGCCGGGGAGTTGGGCCTCTTCCGAGGAGGTGTCCTGACGCAGCAGGATGTCGCCCTTCTGCACCCGCGTGCCTGCTTCGAACGTGATCTCGACCACCTTGCCCGCCAGCTCGGCGGCTACGGTGACCCCCTGCACGGCGTTCAGCGTGCCGACGGCTGTCAGGGCGGTCTCCCAGGTGTCGGCCTGTACTGTCGCAGAGGTCACGGTTTCGGGCGGCGGTACGAATTTTTTGCCCTGGTCGATCATAGCACTGATCTGCAGGGCCTTTACCCCGACGAGTATGGCGACGAGAATGGCCAAGCCGCCGATAGTGAGCATCAATCGCTTCTTCATGTCTGCAATAACTCCGATACCGGGTTGCGGATGCGTGCGCGGCTCATGCCCGGTACAGCACGCGGGACAACTCCGGCTTCTGTGGAGCTGACCTTTTTCCGTTCGCACTGCGGGGATCCCTGCGAAACGGCTGCAGTGTTTCCCTGCTGCGAAAAGATTAGCACGAGGCCGGGGAATTATCAAGGCAAACCGGACGAATTCAGGGAAGCATCTTGATGCTGAATCCCGCGACTTGCAATACCCCGGCTCCGCCGGGGGTAATGCTCCGTAAACCGCGCCCTGCACTCGAGCGAGCACACTCGTAAACGCTGGGTGCAGGCGGGAGCTTGCGTTACGAGAGGGAGCCTCCGGCTTCCTGCCCGAGGAAGCTCCACTGAGCGTCTCTGATGAAGCCAAGCCGGCCGAGGGTGCCGCATCGCACCCCAGGATGACCGGGGGGCGCTCGGGATGTCAATGCACTGAGTGCATACGTCCAGAGACTGCGGCAGCGTCATGCGATACAGGCAACAACATCACCCAGCAGCTCCCCCGGTCAGGTCCGCTTGCCACTCGCGAACATGGCATCGAAGGGCCGGCCATCGAAGGCCGACTCGACACGGGAGATCTTTCCGTTCCTGATCTGGTGCCACTCGGCCACCAGCGTCGTGGCGGCGGCCGGGGCCCCGGTCTCCAGTTCGAAGAACACGGCAGCGTCGTTGCCTTCCGCAATGATCTTCTTCACGTCCAGCCGCACCGTGATCGATAAAAGACCTGTCAGGGCTTTAAGATAGGCTTCAGCGTTCGGATATGTCTCAAAGAGCCCGACGAATACAAGGTCGTCGTTCAGATAGGCACGCGCCGCGGTAATGTCCTTTTTTGCGACGGCTACGTAGAACTTCTTGAGGATCTCTCCTGCATTTTGCATGAGCATACTCCTTCCGTCGTTTCATCCTGTTTTGTGTCGAGCCAGTCGGGTCACTTGCTGTTCGTAGCCACGAGGTCATAATCGGTGAAGACAACATCTCCGCCGACAAGCTCGGGAGAGTAAATCGACTCGAAGCGTTTTACGGCCTCCGATTCGCCATGGATGGTATGCGCTGTCTCATCAGCAAAGATGAAGAAGTGTACAAAGCGGGTCGGATCATCTTTCTGCTGCCATGCCACATACAACCGGGTGCCGGCTTCGTTCGCTTTAACATAACGGACAAACTCTTCAATTGCCCGTTTGACCTTATCTACGGCTCGCGCATTAACCTGATATTGAGCTATCTGGTATATTGCCATACGATCATCCTCTGTTTATTTTTCTCAAGTTCCGGCCAGTACGGCGATCACCGGATCAAATGTCGGTGTCTCTATCATCCGGTCAGGCGCCTCTTCCTTGATCGCCGAACCGGAATTGCAAAACAGCTCCAACTGGGCGTGGCCTTCGTCTCCTTCGTCCACCAACCCGCAAGACCCTCCTGTTCGGTCAGCGCCATAGACCTGCTCCTGTGATGCTTTGATCCCAATGCGATGCAGGATGTCCGGCATTTCAAGTTCCTTTCTCAGCGAGGCGAGCGATCACAGGGCCAAATTATGCGGCTTTGCCCACTCGCTCACCTGGCACGGGTGGAACGAAATGAGGCATCGCGCCCGGCACGAGGTGTCCACGGTCACGGAACAGGCGCGTTTCGTAGGCCTTGATCTGCTCCCTCTCTTCAAGGGAGAGAACCCCGTCAGCCAGAAACGGTTCCAGGAACAGGTACTGGTAGTCGGTGTGATCATGCCCCGGCACGATCACCAGACCATGGAGTGCCTGGCGCAGCCGCTGGATACGCCTTATGGAATCGATCTGCTGTTGATCCAGAAACTTCCCGCCAAACAGAATGGCGCGCACTTCGTCCACGGCCAGATGTCGCAAGGTGTACATGATGTCTCCGGTGATCAGGATGTCGTAACCATCCATCCGTACCAGGACGCACAGATGGCCCGGATCGTGGCCGGGTGTTGGCAGCAGCATCACGCTTCCGTCACCAAACAAGTCCTGGCTCGTGTCGAAGCTGTGGAATGGCCCTGATGTGAAGGAGACCGGCCCCCATACCTTTACTCCCTCGATAGACTTTCGATACACGATGGGGACAAATCCGAACGCCTTCATTTTGAGTGCTTGCCACTCCGCCTGTGCCGCGACGACCTTCGCCTCGGGGACATACCGGAGCCCGCCGACGTGGTCCTCGTGGAAATGGGTCAGGATCACTGTCCGAATGTCCTCGCACCGGTAGCCTAGCCGCTCTACCTGCGCCGGCAGTTCCTGTTCCCGTGTGAGAAGGTACTCGTCTGCATCCAGCACGTAGTGCAGGACCCCCCTGTAATAGCGGTCATGTTCGTGGGCCTGTTCCCAATTGATGCCCGTATCGACCAGGACCAATCCTGACTGTGGATGATCGATCAAATAGGCATGAATAGGCACGATGATATAGTGGCTCTTATCAGTGGCGAATCTCCACATCCCGCGCATACCCGTCCACCCGGCCAAGCCTCCGTAGAACTGTCCATACGGAACTTTCGTGTCTCCAACATGAAGAGAATATATCTTCATGATCCATTCCTCCCTTCAGAAAACAAATGCTGTTATCCATAGAACGCCCCTGACAATTTAATTAAAATGACAGATTGACGATATGTCAATGTGATGAAAGTATTAAGATGTGCGTGGTCTACCCCCCCCCTTTGCAATGCAAGTACAATTCTATAAGTTTGAATCTCCATTGACTGCACCAAGTCACTGCTGCCATCGAGGAGAGGAAGAAAATGGCTGTGTCCCACAATGACTTTTGCAGGCACAAAGTATTATCCGTGATTTGTACGGAGAAGGGTGAGGCGGAGCATTTTAAAGAGGGAATAATGTGCGAAGCTTCACGGGAATACCCTGATCGAAAATGAGGAGGAACGGTTGAGGGGACCACCGCTATAACTCAATCCCTGTTGCCAGGAGATGGCTATCGCCCGCGAACGGTCTGGTGATCGCTCCCTCTTCCGCTCCTCTTTTTTCATAATAACTCCCGGCGCCGAACCTGTCTACCATGCAAGGTCGATAAATCCGGAATGCCCCTGTTACCAATCAGCGCTCTTTTCAGTATTGTTCTGAGAATTGAATTATTGTTCTGAGAATTGTTCTGAGAAAGTCGAGGCATGTCCTTTTGTGTCGGCATCCCCGCGAAGCCGAAGCTTCCCTTATTTCCTTCTCGGGCAGTTCATGACCGGACAGCGGGCGCAATTCTCTTCGTCGTCTTTTTCCAAGCCGAAGGGAATCATCTCTCCGCATCGGCAGACCCAGCCGTCGGACGTCTTCGTCTGCAGTTGTGCATCACAGAAAGGGCAGGCAAGCATTGTGGTGTCCTTCTTCGCGTGATGATACCCCACGCTGCGAACGCCACGGTATGATGTATATCACATCTCTGCCGGTGCATCCTTGCTGACGTCACTTTCTGTTCTCTTGAACTGTCGCGGCGTTCTGTGTTACAGTGTTGCTCGTGATCACCGCGCTCGTCATCTTCATCATCACCTACGTCTTCATCGGTCTGCGCCAGATCCCGCGGGTGCACGTCGACCGGACGGCGGGAGCGCTGGTGGGCGCAGTGCTCACGATCGTCTTCGGCGTGCTCACTCTCGATGAGGCCTTTGCCGCGATCGACATGCATACGCTCCTGCTCCTCCTCGGCATGATGATCATCACCGTTTACCTCAGGGCCGCAGGGTTCTTCGAGCTCATGGCGGACAAGATCCTTTCCCTCTCCCGTACGCCGGTGCAGCTTCTCGTATTCATCGTCCTCTCGTCAGGCCTGCTCTCGGCGTTGTTCGTGAATGATACGATCTGCCTTATCTATACGCCGATCGTCCTTGAAGTGACGGTCCAGCTCGGGATCAACCCGATGCCCTATCTGCTTGCGCTCGCCACGTCGTCGAACATCGGAAGCGTCATGACCGTGACAGGCAATCCGCAGAACATGCTCATCGGCATTTACTCGAAGGTCCCCTATCTTGCCTTCTTGGGCGCACTCTTTCCCGTCGCGATCGCCGGGCTTGTTGTAAGCGCTGCGGTCATCTGGCTGGTCTATCGAAAGGATATGAATGCGGACGCATTCACGTCAAGACCAGCCCTGCCGGGGTATCAGGTCAGAAAACCGCTGCTCGTGAAGGCGCTCCTCGTCTGCGCAGCGGTGCTCGCCGCCTTTTCGCTGGGATATCCTTACGCGCTCGTTGCTGCCTGCGGCGCGGTCGCGCTCCTGCTCATCGGCGGAGTGAGCACGGAACGGATCCTTGAAGGCGTTGACTGGACGCTCCTCCTGTTCTTCTCCGGCCTGTTCGTCGTGATGCACGGAGTCGAGGTCTCCGGTTTGGCGGCATTTGTAATCGGGGGGACGGGCGATCTTGCATCATACTCTTCCCTGGGCAAGATAGCCGGGCTGTCAGCGGTATCCGTGATCCTTTCCAATCTCGTGAGCAACGTGCCTGCGGTGATGCTTCTGAAGCCGCTTACGCAATCGCTCGGGAACGGCCATTTTTTCTGGCTTGCGCTGGCCATGAGCAGCACCCTGGCGGGAAACCTTACTCTGATCGGATCCGTTGCGAACCTGATCGTTGCGCAGCAGGCAAGGCGCAGGGTAGAGATCAGCTTCATGGAATACTTCCGCGTCGGCGCTCTGATCACGGCCGCGACCATCGCGATCGGCGTCCTGGTCCTCGCCTTGGAGAAGTGAGCGTCGCGCACGGAGCAACGGCCGTTGCCGCAGAGCTGTCGAGGCAGCCGTTGCATTGACGGTCAGTCCCTGAGGAGGCCGCGCTCCTTGTGCCTATTGCCATCTTGAAGAAACTCACTCATGAATTCTACCGGCGTGATGCCGAAACGCTCGCCCGGGACCTCATCGGCGCGATCCTCGTCCATCGGAGCCGCGGCAATGAATACCGCGCCCGCATCGTTGAGGCCGAGGCCTACATCGGCCCTCATGACCTTGCATCCCACTCCTCCAAGGGCCGCACGAAGCGCACGGAGGTCATGTTTGGCCCTTCCGGCCACGCCTACGTGTACCTGATCTATGGGATGTACGAGATGTTCAACATCGTGGCGGGAAAAACCGGGAGCGGCCAGGCCGTGCTCATCCGCGCGGCCGAGCCGCTCGGCGGCTGGGAGGCCGATCTCTCGGGCCCGGGGAAATTCACTCGCGGCCTCAGGATCACCCGCTCCGCGAACGGCATGGACCTGACCGGGGACACATTGTATCTTGTGCGCGATCCCGATCACCGGCCGCGGGTCAGGCGGGCGAAGAGGATCGGTGTGGAGTATGCCGGTGAATGGAAGAACAGACTGCTCCGTTTCTTTGATGGCAAGAGCGCGGCGGTGACCCATCGCCCATTGGAACGATCAAAGAAGTCGTCCACCTTTTGACGTATGACGGTTCCTATGTTAAAATGGTAGAAGATTGCTTTTCTTATTTTGGGTAGGGAGGTCGTCATACGTGGATACAATTTTTCTCTTTCTGAGCATTTCGTCCATCGTGGTCATGTTTTATGCTTTGTACAGCGCACTCGTTCTGAGTAGCAGGGTTCCGGGAGGCAAGGTCAAGTCAACCTGGAACATTCTATCCGGCCTGATAGTGATGTTTTCGGTCGGATATCTCTCCACGCCTTTCTTTCGGCTGCTGGATCCGGCACTCAAGGATGTTCTCGTCGGTGTGATCTTCCTTGCCGGTGCCATCTTCGTTGTCATCGTCATCAAGCTCTTCTTTAAGATCGTCGAGGACATCGGACTGTGAAGCCTGTAGAAAAAGAAAAGATCGACCAGATACGAAGGGAGATCATCGCCGTACTCGGAGAGGCCCCGAGCCCGATGTTTCTCAAACGGGTCGATGGTATCCTCGAAGACTGGTCATCGGGGAAAGTCACCGCTGCCCAGGCGTGCGAAAAGGTCCAGAAGATCGTGGCCCTCTTCATCGATGAAGAAAAGGCCCTCTTAATCGGCACCCGTTGCGCCCCCATCGTTATGCGGGAGTCGGGAGCGTCTAAGGTCCAGACATAAATAGTGCCATGCTGCCAGCCTTCATATTCCTTCCAGCCGCTCAATTGCGTTATCCTCGCCAGTTGAAACTTCAATAAAAAAATGTCATTCGTCGCATGAGAACCTATTCGCTTCGCTCATCTTCAGTACGTTCTGTAAACTTTTCATCATGCTTAAGAATGACACGCTTTCAATGTTATAGATGTTATAATTAAAGAAGAGCAAAACAGGTTCGGAAGGAGGCGAGGGAAATGAAAGGGCTTATGGAGAGGGCGAAGGCTCCGAGGGTTCGGGAAACATTGACCGAGGCTTATGAAGTGAGGGCGTTCAGGGATGAGGACGAGGCGATCTCCGTATTGGAACCGGGGGAACCGGGTGCTCCCGAGATTCCCCATGCAGAGGAGGGAGCATTCTTGAAGATCAAGAGCATGATCAAGGGACATGGTGAGCAAATGGTCATGCCCGATGATTGTCAGTTCGGCGACAATGACCTGTGCTCTGTTGAAACATGATGCCGTCGTATCGCAAGGGCCGAGCAATGATATGAAGTGACAGGAGAGCCGAGACGCTTCAAGGCGCTCCCTGAGTGAATTCGGTTCGCGGCCTCTGCGATGAAATGATCAACACGAACCCTGCGAAAGCATGCGCAGGGTTTTTTCCATCATGCTGCGGTCTATGAACATTGCCCCCTGTTGCCTGCATTTCCATCTGCCGTTAAAAGATGAGATTCGATTCCCCGGTGTTCCTCCGGCAGATTCTTCCCGGGCAGCCATCTCCGAACGCACTGACGATAGTGGTCATAGGAAGCGCCAAAGGTGCGGCGCAATTTGGGCTCCTCATAGAGAACCACGATCAGATGGACCGTGACAATATAGCCGGTAGTGTAGCGCAGCAGCGACCAGGATTCGAAAAAAGCGGTCTCGCCCAGCAGCATCATCAGGACAGCGAGATAGAGCGGGTTTCGGACGAAACGGTAAAGACCTCGAACGACCAGGTTCAAGGGGGGATCAAAGGGTGACGGAGTTCCGCGCCCGGCAATGGCAAAATCGCGGACGCACTGGAAGTAGATCACAATTCCGGCCGACGTTGACAAGAGCGCCAGGTATTGCAAAAATCCCCAATGGTGCGGCATGGTATTCGCATTGCGGGCCAGGAGCCAGGAGGGGACCAGGACGGCCACGTTGCCTGGAAAAAAGATGGTATAAATGAGATTCTTGATGAGCAGTTTGCCACCCTCAGTGGACCATCTCATGTGTAGCCTCCCAGAGCATGTCAACATTTCGGCCGGTGATAGTAGGAGTAAGTGTAGCATATAAAAATAGTCTCGGCAGGTTCCCTGAGATTTTTATTCCCCTATTCGCGCGGAGGGACGGCGATGCTGTCACGTATGGAAAAACGTGGAACTAATTGTTGAGCAGGTCTTGTCCGTGTCCTGATGCCGTTCGCAATCCGTCGCTCCGCATGCCTCGGGAAGACTTTGCCTCTGGGTGATCCGATTGTCTGCATCCTCTTCAAAGTACTCATGCCTATCCCCGTTCATCCGTGGTACAATGATCATGCCATGACCCTCGAGGAAAAACTGCATAACCTTCCCGATGAGCCGGGCGTCTACCTCATGAAGGACGAGAAGGGGCGCATCATCTACATCGGCAAGGCCCTGTCCCTCTGGAACCGGGTGAACTCCTATTTCCAGAAGGGGGCCAAGGGCGAAAAGACCGAGATGATGGTACGCAACATCGCCGACCTCGAGACCATCGTGACGCACACCGAGCTTGACGCGCTCGTCCTGGAATCCAACCTGATCAAGAAGCACCACCCCAAGTACAACATCAGCCTGCGCGACGACAAGAACTATCCCTACCTGCGATTCGACCTGAAGTCCGAATACCCGCGGATCGAGGTGGTGCGCAGGCTGAAGAAGGACGGCGCGACGTACTACGGGCCCTATGTCCCGGCGGGCGGCATGTGGGAACTGTTGTCGCTCATCCGGCGCACCTTTCCACTTGCCACGTGCAAGAAGGAATTCAGGAAGGACCGGCCGGAGCGGCCGTGTGTGCAGCACCAGATCGGCAGGTGCCTGGCGCCCTGCTCCACGGACATCGAGCCTGCGGCGTACCAGGACATGGTGAGCCAGGTGCGGCTGTTCCTCGAAGGCAAGAACCGCGACCTGCTCGACATCTTGAAGCGCCGCATGGCAGAGGCTTCCGAAAGGATGGAATACGAGCGCGCCGCCGAACTCAGGGATCGGATCGCGAAGATCGAGGGCGCCTTCGAGAGGCAGAAGATCATCTCGCCGGGGTTCGAGAACCAGGACGTGATCGGCATCGCTGCCGAGGGCGGCCACGCGGACATCCAGGTACTGTTCATCAGAAACGGGATGCTGCTCGGCCGGAAGGATTTTCATCTTGCCGAGGTCCGCGGCATGGCGAACGAGGACGTCCTCGCCGACTTCCTGCACCAGTTCTATGCCAAGGAAATGATCGTGCCGGCGGAAGTTCTGCTGCCGATCGAGGTGCACGATCGCCCTCTGTTCGAGAACTGGCTGACGGAGAAGCGGGGAGCGAAGGTCGAAGTTGCCGTGCCGCAACGCGGCAGGAAGCGCGAACTGGTCCAGATGGCCTCGGACAACGCCGCCCAGTCGCTGCGGGAGCACCTGCTTTCGCGCAGGAGCAAGGAGCGCATTCTTGCGCGGCTCCAGGAGGAGCTCGGGCTCAGGAACCTGCCGCGCAGGATCGAGGCGTTCGACATCTCGAACATCCAGGGTACGGAATCGGTCGCGAGCATGGTGAGCTTCGAGGACAACCTGCCGGACAAGCGGAATTACAAGCGGTTCAAGATACGGACCGTGGAAGGTTCTAACGATTTCGCGAGCATGGCGGAGGTTGTCAGACGGCGCTATGCAAAGGCGAAGGAGGAGGGAATTCTGCCTGACCTGATCCTGATAGACGGCGGCAAGGGCCAGCTGAATGCCGCGCTCGACGTGTTGAGCGAGCTCGGCGTCGAAGAGCCCGATGTCATCGGGCTTGCCAAGGCGCGGAGCGGCAACGAGGGTGCCGACCGGGAGTTCGAGCGGGTGTTCCTTCCCGGCGTGGAAGAACCGGTCATTCTCGACCCGGCAAGCGCAACGACCCATCTGGTGGCGCGGGTGCGCGATGAGGCCCATCGCTTCGCCATTGCCTATCACCGGAAACTGCGGGAAAAACGGGCGGTCCATTCGGAGCTCGATGACATCCCCGGGATCGGCGAGGCACGAAAGAAGGCGCTGCTCCGGCACTTCGGGAGCGTAGCGAAGGTGCGTGAGGCGAGCGTTGAGGAGTTGGCAGGAGTCGGAGGTTTGAACAGGGGGGCAGCGGAAAAGGTCGTTGAGCACTTCAAGAACAAGGTCACCGCGTCGAGGTAATGCACACACTCTGACGATGCTGTACGCTTTTGCAGGAATTTTCTGCGACGCGAGGGTTGACGTCGTCTTTGGGGGAATGACTGCTTTCACGGGCGCTGTCGCCCGAGAATCGTTTAATTCCTTTATTCCTATCCGCGTCCATCCGTGTTCATCTATGGTTCCACAACGTAAGGAGTGACATCATGACAAACGAACAATGGCTCGACCTGTTCAAACAGATCGGCAAAAAGATGCGCGGGGGATTGTCCATTATCCTGAGCAGGGAAGGCGGCACAGTCCCGCTCGGCAAGGGGGCGGGGGGGGACAAGACCTTTCCCGTTGACAAGTGGGCAGAGGACATCGTCATCGCTGCGCTCGAACGGGCGCACCGGGAGGGCGAGTCCTTCACGCTCATCTCGGAGGAATTGGGCATCCGAAAGTTCGGCGACGGCGAAAAGATCGTCCTCGTGGACCCGATCGACGGCAGCAACAACGCCAAGTCCGGCATCCCGTTCTTTTCCACATCCCTGGCGCTCCTGAACGGGAACACCCTCTCCACGCTGGCCGTGGGCTACGTCATCAACCTGGCCTGCGGCGACGAGTTTTGGGCCATGCGAGGGCAGGGGGCGTACAAGAATGGCGCAAGGATCAGGACGTCGGCCGTGCAGGGCATCACGATCGTGGCGATCGAAGCCTCCTCGCCGGCGACGGACATCCCGAGGATCATGCCGCTCCTCGCGCAGACAAAACGCATCCGGTGCTTCGGGTCCACCGCTCTCGACCTCTCGTATCTCGCGTCGGGAGCGCTCAGCGTGTTTGCTACGGCAACTTCCTCACGGGCTTTCGATTATGCCGCGGGAATGCTGATCCTCGAAGAGGCTGACGGCGTGATAACCGACCTCACGGGGACGGCGCTCGACCATATTGTCGTGGGACTGGAGCGCACCGTGCCCCTGCTCGCCAGCAAGAACGATGCGACGCATGTGGCGGCGCTGAACCTGCTCACCCCGGGGAACTCGTGAGTCGGTAGTGTCTCAGTTTGACCAAACTGAGACACTACCCGTGAGTCGTCAGTATTGACAGGCTCCGGATTTTGTGTAATTATGAGTCCTTATGGCGCTCGTGAACCACACCACCCGCGAGATCAATGCGAAGATCGTCTATTACGGTCCGGGCCTCTGCGGGAAGACGACGAATATCCACCTCATCTATCATCGCATCGCTCCGGGTCAGCGCGGCAAGCTCATATCGCTCGCGACCGAGACCGACCGGACGCTCTTTTTCGATTTTCTGCCGGTAGAGCTCGGAACCATCAAGAACTATAAAGTGCGCTTCCACCTGTACACGGTGCCGGGCCAGGTGTTCTACAATGCGACGCGAAAGCTCGTGCTCAAAGGGGCCGACGGCGTGATCTTCGTGGCCGATTCGCAGCGCTACATGCTGGACGCCAACGTGGAAAGCCTTAAAAACCTCTATGACAACTTCGACGAGCAGGGGGTCAACCTCGACGATTTTCCCCTGGTCCTGCAGTTCAACAAGCGGGACCTGCCTGACGTCATGCCCGTGGAAGAACTAAACGCGGCACTGAACCCGCACGGCGTGCCCTCCTTCGAGGCGGTCGCGAAGACCGGCGAGGGCGTTCTTAAGACCTTTACGGGCATCTCCAAGCTCGTGCTGCAGGACATGCAGAAACATCCCGAACGCCACAACTTCACGCTCGGTGACATCGGGAGGGGCGTCAATGAACAGCCGCCGTCCCAGACGGAGCAGGAATCGCCTCCGGCCGAACCGTCGATGCCCGGGGCTCCCATGGCGGAAGCGAAGCCGGAAATGGCCGCACTGGAGCAGGCCGTTGATGCGGGGGTCAAGGTGAACCTGGGCAGGGCCTTCATGGAGGATGGACAGATCATCCTTCCCTTCGGGATGCTGAGTCAGCAAGGGGAGGACCAGTTCCAGCTCCGCGTCTCGATCGATATGAAGGCCCCGCTCGCCAGGCGCTTCAAAATCGTGGTGAAGAATTTCAAGAAGTAGGGACTGAGCAGGCGCATCCCGGGGCGCATTCATCCTTTTCGGGATATCCTATGGTAAAAGTGACGGCGCTCATACCGGCTGCCGGCATGGGCAGGAGAATGGGCCGGAAGGTGGCCAAACAATTCCTGCCGCTCGGCGACAAGCCCATGCTGGCCCATACGCTTCTGATGTTCCAGCGGGCATCGGAGATCGACGACATCATCCCGATCCTTTCGCAGGAAGACATGGAAAGCTGTCTGCGGGACGTGATCGAACAATTTCACATCACCAAGGTGCGGACGCTCGTGGTAGGCGGGAAGGAACGGCAGGATTCGGTGATGAACGGACTGCAGAAGCTGGAGAAGGACGTGTCCATCGTGCTGGTGCACGACGGGGTGCGGCCGTTCGTCACGGCGGAGATGATCAGGGAAAGCGTCGAGCACGCGAAAAAGGGCGAGTGTGTGGCCGTCGGGGTCCCGCTCAAGGACACGATCAAGGAAGTGGATGACCGGCGGCAGGTCCGCCACACCCTGGAGCGGAGCAGGCTCTGGGCCATCCAGACGCCGCAGGCATTTCCGGCGAAGACGCTGAAGCGCGCCTACGAAGAGGCGTACAAGCACAACGTGTACGGCACCGACGATGCCATGCTGGCCGAGCGGGCGGGCTTCACTGTGCGCGTCATCATGGGCAGCTATGAGAATATCAAGATCACCACTCCCGAGGATCTCATCCTGGCGGAAGAGATCCTGAAGAGAAAATGACATGAGGATCGGCACCGGGTACGATGTCCACCGGCTGGTAGAAGGTCGAAAGCTCGTGATCGGCGGGGTCGAGATCCCTCACGAAAAGGGCCTGCTGGGCCATTCCGACGCGGACGTTCTGCTGCACGCGATCTGCGATGCGCTGCTCGGCGCCGCCGGACTCGGCGACATCGGCAGGCATTTTCCGGACTCCTCGTCCCAATTCAAGGACATCTCGAGCCTGGTACTGCTTGCCGAGGTGCGCCGGCTGCTGGCGCGGGAAGGATTCCGCGTGAACAACATCGATGCCACGATCGTTGCGGAGCGTCCGAAGATGACGCCGCACATTGCGGCCATGGTAGCGAACATCGCGTCGGCCGCGGGCGCCGTGCCGTCGGCGGTCAACGTCAAGGCAACCACGACCGAAGGCCTTGGATTCGCCGGCAAGGGCGAAGGGATCGCGGCGTACGCCGTCTGTACGATCACGGAATAACTATGCACGCCGCGTGGGATTTGACCCGTATCGATGAAGGGGCGAACGTATGAGAACGGTCACTGGGGTCATCGTCATCCTGATGATAGCTTGTTGCGCCGCCTTCGCCCAAACCGAGGCTGCTCCCGACGGGAAGGACGCGCGGAAGAGCTCCCTCTATGAGTGGACCGACAGCAAGGGTACGGTGCATATCACCGACAGTCTGAACAGTGTGCCCGAAAAATACCGGTCCCAGGTGAGAAAAAGGGAAGCAGCACATGAGCAGGCGGCCGCTCCCGAGCGGCAGCTGCAGGAAGAAAAAGATTCTTCATCAGCCGAAGAAGCAGAACAGGCCGAAGCCGACGCCAAAGCCGAGTGGCAGCAACGCATGCATGACTGGAATAAACGCCTGGCAGATGCGGAAAGGCGCTATCAGGGGCTCGAGAACGAGCGAAAGGAACTGGCGGGGGCGTGGGTCCCGCCGCTCGTCGTGCCGATGGAGAACCAGATCAAAATAGAACAGATTGAGCAGCAGATGAAGGACGTAAAGGCGGAGATCGATGCCGCGAGAAACATGATCCAGAACGTCATTCCCGAAGAAGCGCGGAAGGCAGGCGTGCCGCCCGGGTGGCTGAGGGAATAGACGGACCTCTCAAGAAACGAGCCGGGAACGCGGGATCATTGTAGCGTCGGCGCGGCATGATCTTTGGTCTGCGAACGGTAACCGGCGATCCGTAACTCACTATGCGTGAAACGGTCCAAAAAATCAAAAAGGATTTTCACGCCGCCCTCTCCATGGACCCGGCAGCCACGAGCAAGGTCGAGGTTCTTCTGACCTACTCGGGTTTTCATGCGCTTCTGATCTACCGTCTTGCGCACTGGCTCTGGATGCGGCGCGTTCCCTTCATCCCCCGGGCCCTGTCCCAGCTTGCGCGCTTCATAACCGGCATTGAGATCCATCCGGGGGCGGCCATCGGCTCGGGCTTGTTCATCGATCACGGTATGGGTGTCGTGATCGGCGAAACAACCGAGATCGGGGATAATGTGACCCTCTTTCAGGGAGTGACGCTGGGAGGGACGGGCAAGCAGCGGGGCAAGCGCCACCCGACGCTGGGCAGCCATGTCGTCGTGGGAGCGGGCGCCAAGGTCCTCGGTCCGATCATGATCGGCGATTTTGTGAAGATCGGAGCAAATTCCGTGGTCCTGCAGGACGTGCCGGACCATTCCACGGTTGTCGGGATTCCGGGAAGGATCGTGAGGATCAAGGATGAGCGGGTCGCGGAGGACGCGCTCATGGACCATGTCCATATCCCTGACCCGATTGCCGACCGCCTGATAGAACTCCAACTCCAGATCGATGCGTTGAAAAAAGAGCTGGAGGGCATAAAAAAAACAAAAGTTTGATACACACTCATGCGTCCGCGTTCTCCAGGAGCCTGCATCGTCAATCTGTCATCAGCTTTCAATGATCCTGTAGCTATGGGTGATAGCTCCGGCTTTCGCCAGGGTAGCCCCCACCGAACAGTATTTGTTCACCGAAAGGCTGATCGCCCGTTCAACAGCTTCCTTTTCAACGCTGTTGCCCTTTACGACATACTCGATATGGATTGCTTTATAGATTTTGGGATAAGAGTCGGCCCTCTCGCCCTTCACGTTGACTTCGAGGCCGGTGACGGCCTGTCGTTTCTTTCGGAGGATGGACATTACATCCATGCCTGAACAGCCGCCGAAGCCCACGAGCAAGAGTTCCATGGGACGGAAGCCCGCATTGCGGCCTCCCGCCTCGTCATCGGCGTCCATGATCAGGGTATGACCAGATGACGCCGTTCCCGTAAATTGCATTTCCTTCATCAGTGTTACTCTGGCTTCAACTATCATAGACATTCGTGATTACCTCGTTTCCCGTTCAATTTGGCCCATCTTAGCAAAAAGACCGGTGCACTGTCAATGTGGCGTGGTCGTCTCAAGCCTGGCGACCATAAGTCAGGAACGTGCGGTGAAGGGAATCGATCGCTTACAGGTTCCCAAAGGAGGCTCCGTTTATTTGCCCGAAGGGGTCGCACGAGATTCTCTTGTTTGAATGATAGATTCTTCTATAAATAGATTGCGGAAAATAAGGGTCTCAGAAAGGGCGGGTCCCCGATACTGTTATTGCAGGATTGATGAAGCGTCATGTTCATAACTGCCTGTTTTTTCAAGAATGCTTCGTCCCCGTCTTGATCGCCCTGATTATGCATGGTTATGGTGCAATTAGTTTTTTTTATTTGACTAAAATGGTCGGTAAACATACAATCTCATGTCTCCATCAGAAAGTTGTTCACTGAGACAGCTGTGTTCTTTCCTGCCGAAGTTACTTCATTATAATTTTTAGACCTTTTTGAAAGAAAGGGGGAGTGAAGATAGCCTGCTCTCACATTCCGTTGCTACCCGACGGGTATGGATTCCAGAAAGCGCATTGCTTCTGACGCCAATGCGTTCTTACGACGTGAACAGACCCACACAACAATGCGAAACAATTCTATAAGGAGGATTTCCTAATGAGCAAAGATGTTAAGACACCCATGCTTGACGACTTGGAAAAAGGCGCGTGGCCGAGTTTCGTGAAAGAGATCAAGAAGGCCGCAAAGAAGAGCAACACGGCTCAAGATCTGCTCGGCATCCTTGAACGATCGTACCGGGACAAGGTTACCCACTGGAAGCACGGCGGCATCGTCGGTGTCCTCGGGTACGGCGGCGGCGTTATCGGCCGCTACTGCGACCTGCCCGAAGAATTCCCCGGTGTGGCGCACTTCCACACGGTCCGCATCAACCCGCCGTCCGGATTCTTTTACACCTCCAGCGCCTTGAAAGAACTGTGCGACATCTGGGACAAGCACGGCAGCGGCATGACGAATATGCACGGTTCAACAGGCGACATGATCTGGCTCGGCACCCAGACCGACAAGCTCGAGCCCATCTTCGCCGAGATTACGGCAAAGGGCTGGGACCTCGGCGGTTCCGGATCCTGCCTCCGCACCCCCAGCTCTTGCGTCGGCATGGCCCGCTGCGAATTCTCGAATATCGACACCATGTCGATCTGCCACACCATGACCCAGAAGTTCCAGGACGAGCTGCATCGTCCCGCATTCCCCTACAAGTTCAAGATAAAGGTTTCCGGCTGCGCCAACGACTGCACCGCTGCGGTCGCCCGCGCCGATATGTCCATCATCGGCACCTGGAAGGACAACATCCGGATTGACCAGGCCGAAGTGAAGAACGCCGCAAAGGACATGGACATCAAGGCTGAAGTCACCGATATGTGCCCGACCCATTGCATGAGCTGGGACGGCAACACCCTCAAGATCAATGACAAGGATTGCAACCGCTGCATGCACTGCATCAACCGCATGCCGAAGGCCCTGCGCCCCGGCAAGGAGAAGGGCGCTACCATCATGCTCGGCGGCAAGGCACCGATCGTGACCGGTGCTCTCATGAGCTGGGTCCTCGTTCCGTTCATGAAGCTTGAAGCCCCCTATGACAACCTCGAGGAACTCATCCGCAAGTTGTGGGAATGGTGGGATGAGCACGGAAAGAACCGTGAGCGTATCGGCGAGCTCGTTGACCGCATGGGCATGAGGTCCATGCTTGAAGCAACAGGACTCCCGCCCGTACCGCAGATGGTAAAGGCGCCGAGAACCAACCCCTACGTGTTCTGGGCTCCGGGCGAAGTGAAGTAACGCTAGACTAACGAGAATAATTCCAAGGAGGAATACCTATAATGGCTGATAAACCGAAGCGCATAACAGACCTTGGTTCACCTGATTATCATAAATTCCTGCCTCCCGTGATCGCCAAGAACTACGGGAAATGGAAGTACCATGAATACATCAACAAGGGCACGATGAAGCACGTTTCCGAGACCGGCGACGAGCTTTACACGGTGCGCATTGCCACTCCGCGCCTCGTGAGCACCGATTACATCCGTGAGATGTGCGACATATCCGAGAAGTTCAGCGGCGGCTACCTGCGCTGGACGACGCGCCATAACGTCGAGTTCTTCCCTGAGAAAGCGCAGGTCGACGCGCTCCAGGCTGAACTGAAGAAACGCGGCCATCTCGTCGGCGGCATCGGGTACGGCATCAGCAATGTGGTCCATACCCAGGGCTGGATCCACTGCCATACCCCCGCAACGGACGCTTCCGGCGTCGTGAAGGCGGTCATGGACGAACTTCATGAATACTTCTCCTCGAAAAGCCTTCCGGCGCGCGTCCGCATTGCGCTCGCCTGCTGCCTCAACATGTGCGGCGCCGTGCACTGCTCCGATATCGCCATCCTCGGCATCCATCGCCTGCCTCCCAAGGTAAACGAGGCCACGCTCGGCAACCAGTGCGAGATCCCCACGACCATCGCTTCCTGCCCGACCGGCGCAATCAGCCCGAACCCGGCAACGAAGTCCGTGAAGATCAAGGCTGAGCGCTGCATGTATTGCGGCAACTGCTACACGATGTGCCCCTCGCTCCCGATCGCGGACGGCTCCGGCGACGGCATCTCGATCTACGTGGGCGGCAAGGTTTCGAACGCCCGCGGCCCGGCACGCATGTCCAAGCTGGTCATCCCGTTCCTCCCGAACAATCCGCCGCGCTGGCCCGAAACCGTGAAGGCCGTGAAGCACCTTGTCGAAGTCTATGCGCAGAACGCCAAGAAGCATGAGCGCATGGGCGAGTGGATCGAGCGGATCGGCTGGGAGCGGTTCTTCAAGCTGACCGGTCTTCCGTTCACGTACCAGCACATCGACGACTTCACCTTTGCTCGCGACACATTCCGCATGACCCCGACCTTCAAGTGGGAGTAGCATCGCGATACAGTCTGTACGCCGGCCCCGGTATGATGCCGGGGCCGGTTTTCTCAGGATGTGAATAATTTACCTGGAGGGGAGCGATTATGGACGCGGCAGAACTTCAGAAAAAAGTATATGAACTGGTTGAAAAGAACATGGGTAAGAAGAAGATGAAGGCCGGCGACATCAAAAAAGCCATGGTCGCGGAGGGAGCCACGGAGGACGAGGTCAAGGCGGCGATTCGCGAGCTCGTTGACGGCGGCAAGCTGGTCTATTCCTACTTTGGCGGGAGCTTCATCGAGGTCCCGCACGTCGAGGGATCGGCAAACCCCCAGCAGTAGTTTCGTATGTCGAACATCCCGAGGCTCGTGATATCAGCCACGCGGGGGGGGCTGGGCAAAACGACCCTCTCCCTGGGCATTATCAGCGCCTGGCAAAAGACGGGCCGACGGGTGGCGGTTTTCAAGAAGGGGCCGGATTTCATCGATGCCGGATGGCTTGGTGCGGCAGCAGGCAGACCGTGCTATAATCTTGATCCCTTCATAATGACACCCGAGACGATCCGGGGCTCCTTCCTTCAGCACACCGCGGATGCTGACGCGGCAGTGATCGAGGGGAACCGGGGACTCTACGATGGCGTCGATGAGGTCGGCACGTACAGTACTGCCCGGCTGGCAAAGCTGCTGGCCTGTCCGGTCGTGCTGATTGTGGATTGCACCAAGTCCTCAAGCACGGTGGCCGCGGTTGTCCTCGGATGCAGAAATTATGACCCTGATACGGATCTCAGGGGTGTCATTCTGAATAATGTCTCGGCCGGCCGTCATGAATCAGTCATCCGGAAGGCGATCGAGCAGAGCAGCGGCCTTCGCGTTGTCGGAGCCGTGCCGCGTCAAAGAAAAGGCGAGTTCCCCGAACGCCATATGGGGCTCACACCGTTCCATGAGCATCCCGAGGTGGAACAGGCGATTGCCGCGGCGGCCGCGGCGGCCGAACGATATCTCGATCTGAAAACCTTGTGGGATATCGCATGCGGTTCCGGGGAAGTGGCTGCTGGAAAAACGGAATGCAGCGCCATCGGATCGCGCGGAAAGGACCCGTCGCCGGTCGTCGGCGTTATCAGGGACAGGGCATTTCAGTTCTATTATCCTGATAATTTAGAAGCACTGGAGCAGCACGGGGCGCGGCTGGAGATCGTGAATGCTCTCACGGACAGCGCTTTGCCCGAGATCGATGCTCTCTACATAGGTGGAGGCTTTCCTGAAACGCAGGCGGCGGAACTTGCTGCGAATGAGGGTTTCTGCCGGTCCATCAAGGCGGCGGCCGACAGAGGACTGCCGATCTACGCGGAGTGCGGAGGCCTGATCTATCTTGGCAGAAGTCTGCAGGTGGGAAACCGGAACTATCCCATGAGCGGGGTCCTGCCGATCGACTTTGTTCTGGAAAAGAAGCCGCAGGCTCACGGTTACGCTGTTCTGACTGCAGGCGAGAACAGTACGTTCCTTGAAAAAGATGTTATAATAAAAGGTCACGAGTTCCATTATTCGCGGATAGTAGATACCCTCGGTCTTGCTCCGTTCGCGTATGAGGTCAATCGCGGCTTCGGGATCGACGGCAAGAGTGACGGAATCGTGTACAAGAATGTATTGGCCGCCTATACCCATATCCATGCGCTGGGCACGCCCGAGTGGGCTCCGGCCCTGTGCAGAAAGGCGCGTGAATACCGGAAAAACAAGGGGTAGGGTAGGGAAGGCAGGTATTTACCGTGAGATCTGGAGCTCGGGAAGGCGTCGAACTGGTGTGCCCCTTCTGCCGGACGCCACTGGCGAGACCGGCTGAGATGCGGATAAGCGCTGCCGAGGTCGTTCTTGGCGGAACGTGCAGCACCTGCGAGGCCCTGTATATCATGGACCCGACAGGCAAGAATGTAGGGGAACTGATGATGCAGGGTCTGGGGATGGCAGCCGACAGGCTGTCCAAGGAATTATCCGCGATGATTGCGGGAGAAGATTATGATGATAGGGTGCTGAGCTATGACTGGCGAACCCATCGCTCTCCGGGTGAGCCGAAGGGTTTTATGGATGGCCATGGCCGGCTGTATGTCATCAAGGTCAGAAAGAAGAGTGGGTGAGGAACGGGAATATTCACCGGGATGCTCAGGGCAGTACCCGATTATAATGCACGAAAGGGGAAACAAAAAATGGCAACGATAGAGGTAAAAGGCAAGACAATTGAAGTGGATGAAGATGGTTTCTTGGCGAACCTGGATGACTGGAGCATGGACGTGGCGAACTATTTCGCCCAGGTAGAGGGCATCGAGATGAGCGACCAGCACTGGGAAGTGGTGAACTTCCTGCGCGACTACTACAAACAGTATCAGATCGCGCCGATGATCAAGATCCTCGTCAAGGAGATCGGCAAGAAGCTCGGGCCCGAGAAGGGCAACACCAAGTATCTCTATGAGCTCTACCCGGGCGGCCCGGCAAAGCAGGCCTGCAAGATCGCCGGCCTTCCGAAACCGACGGGCTGCGTCTAGCACCTCGCCACCAACTCGAACAGCAAGGCAGCGCGGCGCGTGCCGGACTGCGTTCGCACGAAAGCTCTTTCTGCGGGGAGAGTCCGCCTTCACGCTATCGTTCGAGGAGCATTCTTCGGCAGAAATCCTGCCGAGGCGGCAGCTGGCTTCTGGTTCTCCGGTGGTCATCCTGAGGGAGGGCGATCGGAAGCAGAGTCAAGGCGGCATCCCGGCAGGGATTGCATTCGGGGACCTGTTCTCTGACGGAATTTACGAGAAGGAGGAACGCGGCACCATGTACATGGTATCGATCGACAAGGGCAAGTGCGATGGCGACGGAACCTGCGCGAATGTTTGCCCCCAGTCGGTATTCAAAGTTGAAGGCGGCAAGGCAGATCCGGTGAACATGTCCGAGTGCATCAACTGCCTGACCTGTGTTGAAAATTGCCCGCAGCAGGCAATCACGGTCAACGAGATATAATGCGCTCATACAGCATCACCATACAAAGGGGATAGTTGAACAACTAATCCCCTGTTTTTTTACTACAATCAAGCCCCGGGGAGGTGAAACAATGAAACTGGCTGTTTTTTTGAGCGATTGGAGAAGGACCGAGGACACCTTCGAGAGGATGAAGGCCGAAAAGATGGGCGTTATCCTGGTGGGCAACGGCATCTATCATGCCGTCGTGAAGGAAGGCGGCAAGGATTCACCGGTGCTCTCGAAGGCGGGAGCCAGCTTTTATGTGTTGTCTGACGATCTCGAGACCAGGGGATATACCGCCGCGAACGTCAATTCCAAGGTCAAGGTCATCGGCTACGGTGACATCGTCGATCTCATCATGAACGACTATGAGAAGACGGCCTGGCTGTAATCTGATTCCAACAGGGAGGATAACATGGCTGAGTTAACATTGGGAGTATTCCCTTCTTTGGTCGGCTCGATGTCGCTCGACTTTGCTTTCAAGCTTGCCGAGGCCGGGATGGCCAAGGGGCACAAGGTGAACATGTGGCTTTCCGGCAATGCCGTGATGATGGCCAAAAAGGGACAAAAAGCATTCAAAGATTATTCGCACAACGAAAAGAAGATGAAGGAACTCATGGCAAAAGGCATGGAGATCACGGTCTGTGAAGCCTGCGCCGAGGCCCGGGGGTACCACAAGGAAGACACGCCCGAGGGGATGAAGCGCGCGAGCATGGACTGGTACCTGGCGAAGACGGTCAAGACCGACAGACTGCTTCATATAGGAGGCGAATAATGGGTGCCGTAAAATTATTGTTCGTTGTGCAGCGACCGCCCTATAAGAGCGAGAACCCCCGCTTGGCGCTCACCCACGCGATCGCAAGCCAGACCGCCGAGATCTACATGGATGACGGAGATTCCGTGGTCCCAACCGTGGTCTTCGTCGGTGATGGTGTACTCAACGCGGTGAAGGACCAGCAGGCAATGAAAATATACGGGGTGACGAGCACGGAGAACCACATCAAGAGCTGCCTGATGATCGATTTGCCGGTGTGGGTGTGCAAGGAAGACATGGATCGGCTCGGCCTGAAGGAAGACAAGATGATCACCAACGCCGAGGATATGGGCGCCGATCTCAAGACCAAGTTCGTTTCCTTCGCCGACATCCAGAAGGAAATGGAAGCGGTACAGCATCTCCTGTTCTTCTAGGAGCTATTCTGCCGGAACCCCTGCAGCACGTGCTGCAGGGCGGCTTTTGGTGAACCACGCTATGGATATGGAGCTCAAAAATCTGCTCAGGGCGAAGAAATCGACGATCCTGAAAAAATGGTTCGACGCGGTCGCTGATACCTATCCGGACAACACATCCAGTTTTCTGAAGAAACAAAAGGCCCAGTTCACCAATCCCGTCGGGTATACCCTCTCGGAGGGCCTGGAGGGTCTGTTCGAGGCACTGCTCAAGGGGGTCATCCCCGATGCGGTCGCGACCTTTCTCGACAGCATCATCAGGATCCGCGCGATCCAGGAGTTCTCTCCCTCCGAGGCTGTTTCGTTCGTCTTCCTGCTGAAGAAGATCGTGCGGCAGGAGCTCGGGAGCGAGACCCTGGCGCAGCAGCGGCTCCGCGACGAGCTGGCCGCTTTTGACTCATCCGTCGATGATCTGGCACTCTACGCTTTTGACCTCTACATGAAATGCCGGGAAAAGATCTACGAGCTCAAGGCAAATGAAGCTCGCAATATGACTTTCAGGCTTCTGCAGCAGGCGAAGCTCATCGTTGACAACCAGGATTGACACGGGGCCTGCACGATTGCTCGGGCTGCCAACCTTAATCGAAAAGAGGTAACGAAATGAAAGCCATAATTTCTTTCATTACAGTGCTTGTCCTCGCGGCGATAGCCTATGCGGGGGTGGCAATGGGGAACATGCAGTTCCTGTTCGGCGTAATTATTCCCTATCTGGCCGTTGTCACCTTCGTCATCTTCATGATCGCACGCATTCTGAAGTGGGGCAGTTCGCCGAACCCCTTCCGCATTCCCACGACCTGCGGACAACAGAAATCCCTTCCCTGGATCAAGCACAGCAAACTGGAAAATCCTTCGAACCTCCTCGGGGTCGCGGGAAGGATGGCCCTCGAAGTTTTCTTCTTCCGCTCCCTCTTCAGAAATCTGAAGCTGCAGACGCATAAGGGAACGCAGCTCGCGTACGGCGAGGCCAAATGGCTTTGGGCGGCCGGCATGGCGTTTCACTGGTCCTTCCTCATCATCCTGATCAGGCACCTCCGGTTCTTTACCGAGAAGGTGCCCGCGGCAGTGAAGATGGCAGAAGGGCTCGACAGCTTCCTCCAGATCGGGACGCCGCTGCTCTACATAACCGACGTCGTGCTGCTTGCTGCTGTGTTCTACCTCTTCCTCAGGAGGATCGGCATACCCCAGGTGCGGTACATCTCTCTCATCAGCGATTACTTTCCGCTCTTCTTGATCCTCGGCATCGGGGTCACCGGCGTACTCATGCGTTACTTCACCAAGACGGACATCGTGAGCGTCAAGATGATGGCTATGGGCCTCGTCAGCTTCAACCCGTCGATTCCCCAGGGGATCGGTCCGCTGTTCTACACCCATCTTTTCCTCATCTGCACGCTGTTCGCCTATTTTCCCTTCAGCAAGCTCGTGCACATGGGCGGCGTGTTCATGAGCCCGACCCGGGTCCTGGCGAACACCAGCCGCGTGAAGCGGCATGTCAATCCCTGGAACTATCCCGTCCACGTTCACACCTATGAAGAGTACGAGAACGATTTCAGGGCTAAGATGAAAGAAGCCGGCCTGCCGGTAGAAAAGGAGTAGTCATGGCGAAACTTCCGAAACCAGAAGAACTAGCGAAGATCGACTATACGCTGCCCAAAACGGAATGGCTGGATACGCCCGTGGTGTTCAAGGAGGGCATGTTCTGCCACGGCTCGAAGCCGAAAAGCCTGGAACTCGTCGGTTTCCCGAACCCGCGGGACTGGCGGCCGGCTGATGCTGACTGGAAACTCCCGGCAGACTGGAAGGAGATCCTGCTCAAGGGGATCGCGGAGCGCCTTGAAAAATACCGCTCCTTCCGGCTGTTCATGGACATCTGTGTGCGCTGCGGAGCGTGCGCGGACAAATGCCATTTCTTCATCGGCACCGGCGATCCCAAGAACATGCCGGTCCTCCGGGCCGAGCTCATCCGCTCCGTCTACAGAAAAGAATTTACCCTGGCCGGGAAGCTTTTCGGCAGGATGGCCGGCGCGCGGGAGCTGACGGTCGACGTGTTGAAGGAGTGGTGGTACTACTTCTACCAGTGCACCGAGTGCCGCCGCTGCTCCGTCTTTTGTCCCTACGGCATCGACCAGGCGGAGATCACCATGATCGGCCGGGAACTGCTCAACCTCCTTGGCCTGAATATCGAGTGGATCGCGGGGCCGGTCTCGAACTGCTATATGAAAGGCAACCACCTGGGCCTCGAGCCCCATACCATCGTCGGCAACCTCGAATACATGCTGGACGACATCGAGACCGTCACCGGCAAACGCATCAAGCCCACCTTCAACCGGAAGGGCGCCGAGATCCTGTTCGTGACGCCGTCGGGCGACCTGTTCGCCGACCCGGGCACCTACACGTGCATGGGTTACCTCATGCTGTTCGAGGAGCTCGGCCTCGATTACACCTGGAGCACCTATGCGTCGGAAGGCGGCAACTTCGGGTTCTTCACCTCGAACGAGATGGCCAAACGGCTCAATTCCAAGATCTACGCGGAGGCGAAGCGGCTCGGCGTAAAGTGGATCCTCGGCGGAGAGTGCGGCCACATGTGGCGCGTGCTCTCCCAGTACATGGACACCTGGAACGGTCCGGCCGATTTCCTCGAAGTCCCGAAATCGCCGATCACCGGCACGGTCTTCGAGAACGCGAAGTCCATGAAGATGGTCCATGTCGCGGAGTTCACCGCCGACCTGATCAAGAACAACAAGCTCAAGCTCGACCCGAAGCGAAACGACCACCTCAGGGTCACCTGGCACGATTCCTGTAACACGTCGCGCGGCATGGGAATGCTGGACGAGCCTCGCTATGTGCTCAAGAATGTCGTAAACCACTTCTACGAAATGCCGGAGGACACGATCCGCGAAAAGACCTTCTGCTGCGGCAGCGGCACGGGCCTGAACGCCTCGGAGGATATGGACCTCAGGATGAAGGGCGGGTTCCCGCGCGCGAACGCGGTCAAGTTCGTCGCCGATCACCACGGGGTGAACATGCTGGCCAACGTCTGCGCCATCGACCGGGCCACGCTCAAGGCCCTCATGGACTACTGGGTGCCCAGCGTGGGCGTCTGCGGACTCCACGAACTGGTGGCGAACGCCCTCGTCATGACCGGCGAGAAGGAGCGCACGACCGACCTGCGCGGTGAGCCTCTTCCGTCAGCCCAAGTGAAGGAGGAAAAGGCCTAATGAAACTCTATGACGGCGGCAAAATACTCGTCGGGCTTGTTGTGCTTCTGGCAGTTGCCCTGTTTCCGTTCTACTACAATATCGGGAAGGTGAACGCCAAGCCGGAGCCGAAGCTCGACACCCCGGCCATTCTTCAACTGCCGGAGCAGGACCGAAAATGCGTGGAGTCAAAGGCATTCATGCGGACCGAGCACATGCAGCTCATTAATAACTGGCGCGATTCCGTTGTGCGCGACGGCTACCGTCAGTACGTCAGCGAAACGACGGGCAAGCATTACAACATGAGCCTGCAGAATCAATGCATGCGCTGCCATTCGAACAAGAAAAAGTTCTGCGACGAATGCCACAACTATATGGCTGTGAAGCCCTATTGCTGGGACTGCCATATCGCCCCGAAGGAGGATGACAAGTCATGAGCATGGACAGACGGAAATTCTTAAAGATAGCAGGCATATCCTCCATCCTGGGGCTTGGCGCGACTGCGGCAACAGCAGTGGACAACGTTTGGGTCAGAGGGCTCAAGCCGCCCCAGGTGGAGCCGAATAAGGAGGCGCTGACGGCGCAGCACTGGGCCATGGTCGTGGACATGAGCAAGTTCAAGACCGAGGAAGACTTCCAGAAAACCATCAGCGCGTGCCACACGACCCACAATGTTCCTGATTTCCGGAATCCCGACGGCAGCGTCGACATCAAGGATGAGATCAAGTGGATCTGGAAGGCGAAGTACGAGAACGCGTTCCCTGACCAGGACAATCCCTACATGGAAGAGAAGATCAAGGAAATGCCGTTCATCGTGCTGTGCAATCATTGCGAGAACCCCGCCTGCGTGCGGGTCTGCCCCACCCAGGCGACCTTCAAGCGAAAGCAGGACGGCATCGTCATGATGGACATGCACCGCTGCATCGGCTGCCGGTTCTGCATGGCCGCCTGCCCGTATGGCGCAAGGAGTTTCAACTACCGCGATCCGCGCCCCTTCATCAAGAGCGAGAACCGGGAATATCCGACGCGAACCAAGGGCGTGGTGGAAAAATGCACCTTCTGCACCGAACGGCTCGCGTTCGGGAAACTGCCGGCTTGTGTCGAGGCGGCTCCCAAGGGCGGCCTGATCTTCGGCGACCTCGCGGACAAGAATTCCGAGGTCCGGAAAGTCATCGAGACGAGTTACACCATACGGCGCAAGCCCGAGCTCGGGACCGGGCCGAGTGTTTACTATCTGATAGGAGGTAATGAACATGCTTGAGAAAGCATTGGTAGGAAGTAAAAAGTACTGGGCATGGTTGATCTTCCTGAGCGCCCTTGCCGTGTCAGGAGTCTACTATTACCTCCAGCAGTTCAATTACGGTCTGGGTCTTACTGGCCTCTCCCGGGACGTTTCGTGGGGTCTCTACATCGGCCAATTCACGTTCCTCGTCGGCGTCGCAGCATCGGCCGTGATGCTCGTCATTCCCCACTATCTGCACGATTACAAGAAGTTCAGCAAGATCGTGATCCTGGGAGAGTTCCTTGCGATCGCGGCGGTCACCATGTGCATCCTGTTCATCTTCGTCGACATGGGCCAGCCCATGAGGATCATGAACGTGGTCCTCCATCCAACACTCAATTCCGTCATGTTCTGGGATTCAATGGTGCTCTCGGGTTATCTGTTCATCAACCTTTTGGTCGGGTGGGTGACCCTGAGCTCCGACCGCAAGGGCGTTGCGCCTCCGAAGTGGATCAAGTTCTTCATTTATCTGTCCGTGCCCTGGGCAGTCAGCATCCACACCGTCACGGCGTTCCTCTATGCCGGTCTCCCGGGGCGGCATTTCTGGCTCAGCGCCGTGATGGCGGCCCGCTTCCTGGCCTCGGCCTTTGCCGGCGGTCCGTCGCTTTTGATCCTTCTTGCCCTGATCGTTCGGAAAGTAACGAAGTTCGATCCCGGGAAGGAGCAGATACAAACGCTCGGAACGATTGTGGCCTATGCCATGTTCGCCAATGTTTTCCTCCTTGGCCTGGAGTTCTTCACTGCCTTCTACAGCAATATCCCGGGCCATATGGAGTCGTTCAAGTACCTGTACGTAGGGCTTGACGGACACCGGGAGCTCGTTCCCCTGATGTGGGTCTCTAGCATCTTTGCAGCGGCATCGCTCCTCATGCTCGTGATCCCGCGTGTTCGCAGGAACGAGACGACGCTCGCTCTGGCCTGCGTCATGCTGTTCATCTCTCTCTGGATCGACAAGGGCTTCGGCCTGATCATCGGCGGCTTTGTGCCGAACATGCTGAATCAGGTAAGGACCTACTGGCCGACCAGACAGGAGTCAATCATCACCCTTGGCGTCTGGGCCATCGGGTTTCTGATCCTTTCCCTCCTCTACAAGATCGCGATCACGGTGAGGGAGGAAACCGAGGGCATTGAGATCGAACATTAGAGACGTGTAATTCTGCCAAGAAAACAATGTATTATGAAAAGGTCCGCCCTGAGAAGGGGTGGGCCCTTTTTTTTGATCCTTTGTATTTTCTGTTGATTTTATCCCGGAGGGCTGGTACTATTACGAACCTTTTTGCAAATTATTTTCTCGAATGAGGAGGAAACAGCCACATGTACATGGTAACAGTTGACAAGAACAAATGTGATGGTGACGGCACCTGCGTCAACGTCTGCCCCCAGTCGGTATTCAAGGTAGAAGGCGGCAAGGCTGACCCGGTGAACATGTCCGAGTGCATCAATTGCCAGACCTGTGTGGAGAACTGCCCGCAGCAGGCCATAACCGTCAACGAAATATAGCGTATACGATCGATCTCATCAACAAAAGGGGACCGTCACACTGACGGTCCCCTTTCTCATTTCCAACTCCCTTCTGGTAACGGATCAATCCTTCTTCTCGACAAACTTCTGAAACGCGGTTATGAGGTCGATGGGAAGCGGGAACACGATCGTCGTGTTCTTCTCCGTCCCGATCTCGGTAAGCGTCTGGAGGTACCGGAGCTGGAGCGCCATCGGGTTCTTGCTGATGACCCCTGCCGCCTCGGACAGCTTCGCCGATGCCTGGAGCTCGCCTTCGGCATGAATGATCTTGGCACGCCGTTCCCGTTCGGCCTGAGCCTGGATGGCGATGGCCCGCTGCATCTCCGCCGGAAGGTCGACATTTCGTACTTCCACCGTGGTCACCTTTACACCCCACGGTTCCGTCTGCTGATCGATGACCTTCTGGAGCTCAGCGTTGATGGCCTCGCGATTGGAGAGCAGGTCGTCGAACATGTTCTGTCCGAGGATGCTCCTGAGCGTGGTCTGGGAGATGAGCGACGTGGCGTAGTAGAAGTCCTCTACCTCGACGACCGCCTTTTTGGGATCGATGACCCGGAAATAGACGACCGCGTTCACCTTGACGGTCACGTTGTCTTTGGTGATCACATCCTGTGCCGGGACATCCATCGTGACCGTACGAAGGCTTACCCGCACCATCTTCTGAATGCCGGGGAGCAGGATGATAAGGCCCGGTCCTTTTACACCGCCTTCCAGGGCTACCTTGCCGAGCGTGAAGATGACGCCCCGTTCGTACTGCTTCAGGATCTTGATCGTATTGAAAAAGAACCAGACGAGGATGAGAGCAGCAACCATGACGCCGATACCGATTGTTTGAAGCATGGGTGGACCTCCTTAGGATTATTCAAACCGAAGTCGTCAAGACCGGTCAGCCGGTCCGTTCGACTTTGAGTTTCAGACCTTCCACAGCCATGACCTTCACCCGCGCGCCTTTCGGGATGGGGGTGTCGCTCCAGCAATTCCAATATTCACCGTGCACGAACACCTGACCGCTGGCGTGAATGTCGGTCCTTGCCTCTCCCTCGAGACCGATCATGCCTTCCTTGCCCGTGTCGGCCCTTTCCCTCTGGATACGAACGGCCAGGGTGACCGTCACGATGAACAGGAGGGCGGAAAGAGCCACGACCGGCACAATGACCGTCCATGATATCCTGAGCGAGGGGATGGGAGAATTGATCAGCATGACCGAGCCGATGGCCATGGCAATGACGCCGCCCACGCCGAGGACACCGTGGCTCGTGATGAATGCCTCGGCGATGAACAGGCCGATCGCGAGCAGGATGAGCATGAGACCCGCGTAGTTGATCGGGAGCGTATGCAGGGCATAGAACGCGAGGATGAGACAGATGGCGCCGGCCACTCCCGGGAAAATCGCCCCGGGATTCGAGAGCTCAAAGTAGAGACCATAGAACCCGAGGATCATCAGGATATAGGCGATGTTGGGATTGCTGATGATCTCGAGCAGCCGGTACCGGAATCCCATGTCGATCCGGTGGACCTCGGCGTTCGCCGTCTGGAGCGTCTTTTTCCGGAGGACCAGGTCAACGGTCCTGCCATCGATTTCCCTGAGCAGTGAAGGCACGTCGTTCGCGATGAGGTCAACAACATGCTCCCTGACCGCTTCGGTATCCGTAATGGAGACGCTCTTCCGAACCGCGTCGTCGGCCCATTTCATATTCCTTCCCCGCTGCTCGGCGACATTCCGGGCCATGGCCGCCAGATCGTTCACGACCTTGGTCTCCATCGTCTTGTCCATCTTGCCTTCCATGGTCACCGGGTGAGCCGCACCGATATGGGTGCCCGGCGCCATCGCGGCGATGTGGGCCGCCATGGTGAGGAAAACGCCGGCCGAGGCGGCCCTGGCCCCCGGGGGCGCGACGTATACCACCACCGGGACCTCGGCTGCCATCATCTTTTTCACGATCTCCCGCATGGAGTCAACGAGCCCGCCCGGCGTGTCAAGCTGAATGATGATCGCCTCGGCATTGTCCCGGGATGCAGTGTCGATCGACCTCGTTATATATTCGGAGACCACCGGTGTGATCGGGGCATCGACCGTGATGAGATACACGGTCCTGGCGCCGTCCGGGTGCGGCTGAGGGGATTGCCCGGACGAAGGCCGGCTCAAAACCAAAGGCGGACCAGCAAAGACAAGAAGCAGAACAGCGAACAGCAAAACGATGGCATATCTGCGCATGATGGTCCTCCCCGATGCTGCAAGTATATACCGTGGCGGAGCGGAGTGTCAAGAAACCCTTGACTTCACAGGACGAATTCTGTAGCATCGAAAAAATCATGAGGATAACGGGTGGTACAGGCAGGGGCAGGAAGCTGAAGGTGCCCTCCGGATCACGGGTGCGGCCAACATCCGACAAGGTGAAACAGGCCCTGTTCAACATCCTGGGCGAGAGCGTCCAGCATGCGCGAATCCTTGACCTCTATGCCGGGACGGGCGGTGTCGGCATCGAGGCGCTCAGCAGGGGAGCCGCCAGCGTCTCTTTCGTGGATGATGCGGGAGATTCTCTGAAAGCCATCAGGCTGAATATCGATCAGGCAGGATTGAGCGGCCGGGCCCGCCTTGTTGCCTCGAAAGCGGAGGCCTATCTCGCCAGGACCGAAGAGCAGTTCGATATCATATTCCTGGATCCTCCCTACTCGGTGGAACAGGGACCACTGCTCGAACTGGTCAGTGCTTCCCCGGTCCTGCAGGATGGCAGTGTCGTCGTTTTCGAGCACTTCAAGAAGCAGACGTCTCCGGGGCAGGCGGGAAGACTTGCGTTATACCGGGAGGCCCGGTACGGGGACACGGTGCTTGCTTTCTATAAGGCACGAAGTCAGGAGCCGGTGGTGAGGAGTCAGTCGGACAAATCGGCGGCGTCCTGATTTGAACCGCTTGCTTGGTCCAGGCCCCCGTCCCCAGGTCCCTCATCGATCAAGGAGATACTATGAAACATGTCGCTGTTTATCCCGGAACATTCGATCCCGTGACGAACGGACATATTGACCTCGTGGAGCGGAGTCTCACCATCTTCGACGAGGTGATCGTAGCGGTTGCGGAGAATCCCAAAAAAGCACCGCTCTTTTCGCTCGAGGAGCGCCTCGCCATGTTCAAGGCCGTGACCAGGAGATACCGCAGGGTGATGATCGAGGGCTTTGACGGCCTCCTTGTCGATTACGTGAGGCATAAGAAGGCCGTCGCCATCATCCGAGGCCTCCGGGCTGTCTCGGACTTCGAGTACGAGATGCAGATGGCCCTCATGAACCGCCGGCTCGACGATGATATCGAGACGGTGTTCCTGATGCCGAACGAGGCGTATTCCTTCATAACCTCGACGATCGTGAAGGAAGCGGCGAGCTACGGCGGGGATGTGTCCAGCCTCGTGCCGAAGCTGGTGGTGGGGAAGCTGCAGAAGAAGTTCGGGTTGGAAACGGGAAGATAGGAGCAATCTCGGCACGCAGGCTGTCACGAAAGGACGGGCACGATCGGCACCTTCTGGAACGGGTGCATGCCGCATTGAGTAACTGTCGTAAGAAAGGGCTTGAAACTGCCAAGCCCTTTCAACGTCCGAAACATACCTTCTTCCACTCTATGCATCTTTCAACATTGCCCTGACGTCCTTTTCCGTGATAACCATACTATGCGCTTTTTTCGCGTGCTGCATGGCTATCTCGACGATCTCCTTCTCTTCGTGGCTTTGAATGAGGAAGCCACATTTTGGATCGCATTCAACCTTTTTCAGCTTTTCCGCCATGGTCGCCACCTCCCTTCCGCAACGATCGATGCTGCATATCGCCTTCCTCCAGCCCGCGTATAAATAATGCATTCGTGAACATACCTGATAAGACGGCCGCTCAGAGATGGCCATGACCACACAGAGATGCTTGCCAGGCCTCGGGTAGCTCACAAAGGCTTCTTTGCATAATCGAGCATGCCTTGAAAGTCCACGACCACGGCAGACTCATTCCCTACCACCCAGGCATCATGTCCGGTCGGCAGAAGTGATACGTCTCCTGGCTTGCACTCAAGCTTCGTGCCATCATCCATCAATACCATGATCGTACCCGCTATGTGGTACTGGAAGTGCGGCGCTTCACGGCTTTTTGTCTTCACTAGCAGCTGCACCGACGTTGACCACTTCCAGCCTGGCTCAAACGTGGCCCGCCCGATCGTTGCTCCGCCGATCTTTACCAATTCCACCTTCCCGTAGGGAAACGTTCTTACCTCATCTGCCTGGCCAAAACGCTTCAACTCGGCTCTTACGGTATCTACCAGCATGTCATCACCCCTTTCAAAAAGCACTCAGACCGCCCCTTCTTGCGCTGTTTCAAACAAATGCAACTAATCTTGATTGAATTATAGCACCATTTCTTAGGGTATCTGTATTTCGGGAAATGAGAGAATCTGACTGTAGATGGAAACGGGGGAAAAACAACGTTCGAGGGACATAGTGCAAGCGGGGCCATCTCAAGTCAGCCGCCGGACATGTTTAACGTCCGTGTCGTCCGGCTGCAACAGGGCGCCCTGCAGTGCTGGCTGTTACGGCTGTCAGAAGGCCGGAACTATCGCCTTGTTATGAAGGGACTTACCAGAAGGAGCGCGATGCCGTCACCGAGAAGCAGAATGTTGAGCGACGCGCTGAGGGCATGCAGGCACGCGAATTCTCTCCGTACTATCGAGTCCGCCGGCTCACGCTCGAACGAGGTGATTTTCTGTTTCACCCGTACCGCTTCAGGATAGAGCTTTACGGTTATGAAAATATTGACGATGAGCGCCAGGACGACGAGGATGAGAGAGGCGCGGTAGGACGTTTGAGCATGGTTACCGGAAGCAACATACAGCAGAATTAGCGCCAGGGCTGAAAGGGCTAGGTTGTACGGGAAGTAGCCCGGGAACAGTTTGCCGACGATATCGCCGGCAATATCCCTGGTGTATGATCTGAAGATCAGTGGAGTGACCATGAAGGTAAAGAGGGCCATTCCCCCGACCCAAAGGGCAAGAATGAATGTATAGGCTGAGAACCAGAAGGATTTCATGGTCACCTCCGCTGCAGATCGATTCGGCCGCCGGCGCCCGACAGAAAAACGGTCATAATGAGGGGTCAATGAGGATATCGGATGTGAGCTGAGCTTTAATGAAGTTCCGGAGGTATGCCCGGTCTTCATCCGAGATCTCCACGAATTTCAGGCCCATTCCAGGCTCCTGAAATGTGCCCTGTTTGATCGAATGGGTGTAGAGCACGATGGCTTTTGCCCTGATCTCCCGGTCCGTGACATGGATCGTGATCGGTATGAGCTCATTCGTCTGCTCGGGGTCAAGCATGCGTATGTATGCTCCCTTTTCTGAAATAGCCGTTGCATATTCTATACGATCCCCGGCGCGGTGTCTGTCCTTGTTCGCCAAAACAGTCTTCAGCGAAGTGTTGATCCGGATATTCTCGCGCGGCGTGGGTTCCGTCGCGGCCTGAATCGCCCGATAGAGCGCGTTCGGGTCAACGGGTTTGGAAAAATAGGCGACACAGCCTGCATTCAGACATGCGGATTTGACCGAGGCATGATCCTCTGCCGTGAGCACGATTATGGGGACCGCCCTTGTGCGGTCCTTTCCCTTGACTGTTTTGATGAAGTCGACGCCGTTCATCGAGGGGAAGAAGGTCGCCGTAAGGATCAGGGACGGGACCCGCTGCTCCATGATCTTCAAGGCGTCTTCGGGAGCGGCCGCGGTGATGACGGCGTACTCCAGTCGTTTCAGCAGGATCCCGTGATAGTAAAGCATGGTCGGGCTCCCGTCCACGATCAGCACCGTTCTGGTTTCTCGTTCAATCATGTGGTTTCCCTCCGATAAGAAAATTTAAGAGCAGCAGAACCTCGACGCTTCCTTCGGACGAGCGTAAGGCCGGTTGACAACCCCGTTGGGAGAGCGGTCCCTCTCCGCTGCCGGAAGAAGAGCCCGTCCGCGTGGGGAAGCATTAAAAAAGCACTTTGCAGGGAATTCCTTCCCGTTCAAAGGCCATGTGCAGTTCCTCTCCCTTTCGCGAAAAGAAGCTGCTTTCCATGGCCCACTGCATTCCCTGTTTTCTGTATGCCCAGTCTGCGTAATGATAGTTCAGTCTGTCCAGGAGCACCGCGTCGACTTTCCCCTGAAGCATGCTCACCAGCCCTTCGGCACCGGGAAGGATCGGTGCTATCATGACGAACGTCCTGATCCCCTGCGACCGAAGAACGGCCAGCGCGTCAACCCTCTGCTGGATCGGCGGCGCCCCCGGTTCAAAGATCCTTCTTATCTTCTCATCCGCCGTGGTTATGGTGAATCCGACCTGGGATCCGGATGCCTGTTTCAGGATGTCGACGTCCCTCAGGACAAGCGGGGATTTGGTCTGGATCGTGACCGGCCAGCCGTTTTCCACGAGGATGCCGAGACATCTCCTCGTGAGCGCAAACTTTCTTTCCAGAGGCTGATAGGCATCGCACACACCGCTTATCCAGACCTTCCCGGCCGGCTTTTTTGTCACCTCATGGGTCAGGAGGTCGGGAGCGTTGATTTTTACATCCACAAAGGCCCCCCAGCGCTCCTGGTGGCCGGTGAACCGCTTCATGAATTTCGCATAGCAGTAGACGCAATTATGTTGGCACCCGATGTAGGCGTTTAAAGCGTAATCAGAGACACGGGACTTGGATAAGATGCTCTTTGCCTGTATCTCCCTGATAATCATGTCAGGGTTGTTGTCACTCAAGCGTTCATTCCCAAGGGCAGGATCTCCCGATATATACAGGTTCCCCCCCGACCGAGTGATGATACGATCGCACGGTTCCTGGTCGCAGAAGGGCCGTCTGTTTTCATTGAGTATCAGCGTGGGACCGCTGCCTTACCGCTTCGTACAGAATGACCGCTGCTGCAGTAGCGACATTCAATGAGTCGATCGTTTCGGTCATCGGGATCCTGATGTGAAGGTCGATGTCGGCCATCATGTCCTTCGGCAGGCCTGCTCCCTCCTGCCCCACAATGACGACGGTAGGCTTCCTCAGGTCGGTCTCAAAGTGTGTCCGGCCGCCTGCCAGGACCGTTGCCGCTGTCTGGAACCCTTTGCGCCTGCAGGACTGGACGAATCCTGCCATGTCCTGAACCAGGACCACAGGGACGCGAAGGATGCTGCCCATCGAAGCGCGGATCGTTTTTGCATTGTAGGGATCGACCGTATTCGGCGTTACTGCCAGTCCCGACGCGCCCGCGGCTTCCACCGTTCGTATGATCGTCCCCAGGTTGCCGGGGTCCTGGAGCTGGTATGCAACGACAATCAAGCCGGCCGCACCGCCAAGAAGGGATTCCTCCAAGTGGTTCCGCATGCGCACGACGGCCAGGACAGGCTGGGGAGTTATGCTTTCCGACACGCTTTGCATCAGGTTTTCTGCAATCCAGACAATGTCCACCTGCCGGCGTTCGGCCAGCTTGATCAGGCCACGACCATGATGCTGGACAAGGGACGGTGCCGCGACGACCATGGTAACTCCGGCGTCGTCCCGAAGCGCCTCCTCAACCATCTTGACGCCTTCGATCAGGAAGGTTTTTTCTTTTTTCCGGAACTTGTGCTGTTGGAGGGAGCGCAGGCGCCTGATCGTGGCGTTGTCCTTTCCGGTCAGCGGGTTGTGGGGGCTGTTCTGCTGCATGGCCGGAGTATAACACAACGGGGCATGGCGGGGCGAACACAAAATGGAAAGCCGTCGGTACTGTCCCGTTCGGCTATAATAGTGCAGAGGCAGGCCATGAAGAAGCGACCGAAAGAAGCTGCGGTTCCTTCAGCGATGTCCGATACGCCCCGCCACGCCATCGTTTCCCTCCTGATCGGCAGGCAGCGCTCGGCTAAGGTTCTTTCGTCCGAGATCGGCATCCCGGAGAAGGAGGTCTATGATCATCTCGAGCATGTCAGGCGGTCTTTGAGCAAGACCGGCCATCACCTCATGGTGACGCCGGCTGAATGCAAGAAGTGCGGGTTCCTTTTCACCAAGAGGGAACGGCTCAAGAAGCCCGGCAAATGCCCGGCCTGCAGGGGAGAATCAATTCATGAACCGCTCTTCTCGATCGAGGTCGACCCGGATCGACCGGATAGAACAAATGTAGTATAGTTTTCTTCTTCGGCAACTGTGGGAAAGGAAGGGCCTTTTTCTCATAAAGCCCTATGACATACCTTTCATTTTCAGCTTCAACGGCAACAAAGGTGCTTTTTAAACCTTCTTTGTTGTAAAACTAAGAATGTACAACATGCGCATTTATTTTTTGGTACAATAAGTCTATGGAAAAAGACATCCTGAGCCAGGTGATCGATGCTGAGAAAGAGATACAGCAATGCCTTGAGGCCGAACGGGTGAAAGCCCGGGAATGGCTTGAACGAGCGAACAAAGAGGCGGAAGAGGCGATGCTGCTGGAGCAGCGGAAGATCAAGGAAATGCAGGAGCAGTCGCTGGCCGAAGCGGACAGGCAGGCCGCACAGAAGGCAGAAGAGATCATCCGCGAGGCTACGGCTGCTGCTGAGCATCTGGGGCAATTGAACCCGGAGGTCCTGCGCTCCATCGTGGAGCAGAGGGTCCCCGGAATCCTTCCGGGATAAATCTCTATGATAGTAAGGATGTCAAAGGTCGAGATCGTGGGGGCCAAGGATCTCCTCCAGGAGACGCTGGGCCTGTTGCGTGAACTCGGCATATTCCAGATCGAGCCTGCCGCCGTGGGGTTCATTGAGGAAGGGCGGGAAGAAGATATCCGTTCCTTCATGCCCGACGAGAAAAGCATGTTCGAGCGTCTTTTCCTCGAGAACCTTCGCCAGAAGATAGACGAGCTCTTTTCCTTCCTTCCGAAAAAACAGGTCCGGGAAAGCTATATTGAGCCCCGGTCGATCATCGACACCATTGCCAAGACTATCGAACGGCACATCGCTGCAGCCAAGGAGCTTTCCGAACGGCGGGACGTGTTGAAACAGGAGCGGGCGGAGCTGGACCGGTACGCGGTCTTTCTCAGCGCCTTGGCCTCTCTCGTTGAATCCACGAAAGAGACTCCTGACCTTGACTTTATCGGCCTCACGATCCGGGAGCCGGAGATGGTGGACCACTTGCGGGAGGCGATCTCGAGGATCACCGACTGGAAGTTCGAATTCATGACCGAGACCGCCGCGGATGGCACCCTCGTGGGGCTCATTACGGTCGAAAAGGACCTGTCCGAGCGGGTCAAGAAGGCTTTGAGCGATGAACATGTGCCGGAGCTGATCTTTCCGGCCAGTTTCAGTACGCTCACGTTTTCCGAGAAGGTCGTTTTCGTCAGGAACCGGATCGCCGAGGCGGCGGCCGGGATCGAGTATATCGACACGGAGCTGACCAGGCTGGCCACACGCTGGATGCCCATCTACACGAGCGTCAGGAACTGGATCGACGACCGGCTTTCCCTCCTTACGACGACCACGGCCACCTTCGAGACGCGAATGTGCTTTTTCATCAATGGGTGGATGCCCACCAGCGACCTTGCACGGCTCCGGAAAAGGATCGCGGATACCTACGACAGCAAGGTCGTAGTTGACGAGAAGGAAATGCGCGAAGAAGACCTCGAGCGCGTCCCCATTATCCTGAAGAACCCGGCCTACTTCAAGCCTTTCGAGATCTTTACGAGCATCCTTCCGCTCCCAGCCTACACCTCCTATGATCCGACGCCGTTCATCGGCATCTTTTTCCCGATCTTTTTCGGCATGATACTGGGCGATGCGGGGTATGGCCTGGTCCTCGGCATCCTCGCCTTCTTCCTGATGAAAAAGTTCCGGAAGCCGGGCATGGTCCGGGACGGCTCCAAAATCCTGATGGTCGCTTCGCTCTACTCCCTGTTCTTCGGCGTCCTTTTCGGAGAGTTCTTCGGCGACCTGCCGGAGCGGCTTTTCCACCTGAAACCCCTGTGCGTGGAGCGGCGCGAAGCAGTGATCCCCATGATCTATTTTGCCCTGAGCGTGGGCGTGGCCCACATCCTGCTGGGCCTCGTCCTGGGCGCCGTCACCGGTTTCAAGCACGGTGAGAAAAAGGAAGCTACCTACAAGGTCCTGAGTGTCGTGATCATTCTCGGCATGATCGCGGTCCTGGCTACGTTCTTCGGCGTTCTTCCGGCGCTGCTGACACGGCCAATTGTCATCGCGATCCTGTTCCTCACCCCCATCCTGTTCTTCACGGGCGGGCTGCTGGCCCCGCTCGAACTCCTGAAGAGCATCGGCAACATCATCTCCTATGTCCGTATCATGGCCATCGGTCTCACCTCGGTGCTGCTCGCCTTTGTCGCGAACCGTCTGGGCGGCGAGACCGGTGACATCGTTACGGGGCTCCTGGTCGCGGGCCTGATTCACCTGCTGAACATCGTCCTTGGAGTATTCTCGCCGACCATACACTCGCTCAGGCTCCACTATGTGGAGTTCTTCAGTAAGTTCATCGAGCCGGGCGGGCGTCGGTTCGAACCGCTGAAGAAGACATAATAAACAGAGACAGCCTGCAGCAGAGTGCACAAGAGGGCGAAGAGAAAAGCAGGGACGTGCTTTGATCGGGTCTTTCCGTGTTCATCTGCGGCAGCGGGTTTAATAATCTTACACCAGGGAGGTTTCTATGAATCTCGAAAAGGTACTCATCGCGTTTTGTGCGGCAATGGCGATCGGGCTTCCGGCCTTTGCCACGGCCTGGGCCCAGTCCAAGATAGGCGCTGCGGGAGCGGGGTCGCTCGCGGAAAAACCGGAGCTGACCGGAACCATCGTGATCCTCGTGGCCATTCCTGAAACCATGGTCATCCTCGGCTTTGTCGTCGCCACGATGATCCTCTTTACGGTGAAATAACATGAGTTGCAAAGAATTGATCGACTCGCTCAAAAAAGCGGCTGACGAGCGCATCCGGAAGCTCTGGCAGGATGCGGAGGCAGAGGCCGCGAAGATCAAGGCCGGCGTCGCCCTCGGGGCGGAGCAGTTGCGCGCCGATATGGACAAGAAGAAGGCGATCATGGCCGGGGACCGGATCAACAGGGCCGTTTCCGAGGCGAACAGCAAGTCGCGGATCGTGAAGCTCTCCGCGGAAAAGAAGCTCTCCGACCGGCTTTACCAGGCTGCGCTGGCCTCCCTCCCTTCGCTCAGGAACAGTGCGTACGAGGCGGTCTTCACAGCCATGACGAAGGAGTTACCTCCCCTCACCTGGCAATCCGTCCGGGTGAATCCCGCGGATGGCGCGCTGGCGCGGAAGCATTTCCCGGGCGCTGAGATCGTCGTTGACGGGGCGATTTCGGGCGGCATGGAGGTGTCCGCCCGGGACGGATCGATCAGGGTTGTCAACACCTTCGAAAAGAGGCTTGAGCGGGCGTGGGTCGACATGCAGCCGGACATGATCCGTGATGCCTACCGCGAGGTGAACAATGCAGCATCTCCTGCAGCAGCCCGGCGACCGGGGTTATCCGGCCGAGTATCTTCTGACACGGATACGAGGCAGGCGGTCGCGGCTGATTTCTGACTGGCGGCCGCTCGTGTTCGAAGCCGCCGTGCAGGACTTCCTGTCCTCGAGCCGCTATCAGGGTTTCGTGAGGGAACGCTCGGCCGAGGGCATCTGGAGGAACCTGCTCAGGGAATACCGCTGGGTCTACACGCAGATGAATGGAAAGCTCCGGGAGCTTTTCGCGCCTTACTTCCTGTACAACGAGCTCCGGACCCTGTTCATCTGCCTCCGGCATGTGCGGGAAAAACATGCAGGCCGCGCGGCCGACCTGCTGGAACTGAGCCTCCTCTCCGACGCGATCAAGCGTGTTCTGACCCTCAGCCCGGATGCGGCGGCAGCAGTCGGGGGCATCGAGCAGGCCTTTTGCTCCCTTTCGGGCCGGTTCTCCGGGCTCACAAAATCCCTCGACGAGGGTGGTCTCCGGGCGGTGGAGCAGAAACTGACGAACACGTATCTGTCCATCGTGATGGATGCGCGGCTCCACCCCATCATGAAAAGCTTCTTCGCCCGTCTGATCGACTCGCGCAACATCCTGAGCATGTACAAAAGCATGAGGCAGGAACAGGGCAGGCATCCCGCCTTCCTGCCCGGCGGCGCTATGCCGGAAGTCCGACTCCGGGAGATCATCGCGAAGGAGGACCTCTTCGGCATCTGCTCCCTGGTCCGTGAATTCTCCGGAATTAAGATCGACGCGCCCGACCCCACCAAGGTGGAGATCGCCTTATACAAGGGGATCACCCGCTACCTGAAAAAAGAGGGGCGGGAGCCCTTTGGGATCGGACCCATCCTGGATTATCTCTGGCGATGCTCTCTGGAAGTGACGAACCTGAGCATCCTGTTCGCCGGCAAGGACATCGAACGGGACCTGGTGACGGCGGAGCTGGTGCAGTGAGGAGCAAATCCAACGCATGTTCTGTTATTGCTATTTGATAGTATTTTGAATTGAGATTTTCGGATTGAGCAGACATTTCTGAGGCCCGCATGCGAAAGATAGCCTTCATAACCCCCCGGGACGTCGAACACGGATTCAGCCTGACCGGTCTTGCGCAGCAGATCGCCGAGCCGCTGGAAATGGAAGAAACGCTCAAGAAAACCATGGAGGAGACCGAGAACGGGCTGGTGATCGTGGACGAGAGGCTCATCAATCCCGGCCGGGAGAGCAAAGGACTGTCCGAGGAACGTCTGGGCGAACTGGAGCACCGCTGGCAGGGCATTCTCCTCGTGCTCCCGTCCCCCGAGAAGCCGCCGGCCGAGGTCGAGGACTACGCAGCGCGGCTGATCCGCCGGGCGATCGGGTACCACGTGAGATTGAAACTGTAGTCCCTGAGCAAATGACCCATGAGCCGAGGGACGCGGGCCGTTGGGTTCTCGAAGTCATGTATCTGAGACGGGCGAGTTTCCGTGTCAAGGACAAGACATCTCTCTCATTAAAGGAGCTCGAATATGAGCGGCAGAATACAGGCCATATCAGGACCGACGGTGACCGTCGACCTTAAGGGGTTGAAGCTCTACGAGCGCGTGTACGTTGGCCACGCCATGCTGACCGGCGAGGTCGTCCGGCTCGAAAAGGACAAGGCCGTAATCCAGGTGTACGAGGACACGCGCGGTCTTGCCGTGGGAGAGCCGGTCAAGGGAGTGGGCATGCCGCTCACGGTCCGCCTCGGCCCGGGCCTGCTCGGCGGCATGTTCGACGGCCTGCAGCGGCCGCTGGAGCGGCTTCGGAAGGACATGGGTCCCTTCATCACCCACGGGAAGGAGATATACGCCCTTGACTACATGAAGCGGTGGAAGTTCACGCCGGTGCTGAAAAAGGGCGAAGCGCCGTCGATGGGAACCGTCATCGGGACCGTGGACGAGGGGCCGTTCAAACATTCCATCATGTGCGGAAATTACCGGGGCAGGAAGGCGGCGCGCATCGTAGACGGCGACATCAGCCTCGACGAACCGCTCGGGGAGTATGAGGACGGCACCGAGATCCCGGGGTGCAACGAGTGGCCGGTGCGCATCGCACGGCCCTATCGCAGGAAGTTCCCGCCCGCCGAACCGCTTGTGACGGGTCAGCGCAGCATCGACTTCCTGTTCCCGCTGGCCCGGGGCGGCACGGCTATCTTCCCCGGAGGGTTCGGCACGGGCAAGACCATCCTCGAGCAGGCAGTGGCGAAGTTCGCCGACGTGGACATCGTGGTCTACGTGGGTTGCGGCGAGCGCGGCAACGAGATGGCGGACATGATCGCCGAGTTCGAGGAACTGGAGGACCCCTGGACCAAACGGCCGCTCAGGGAGCGGACGGTCCTCGTCGTGAACACGTCGAACATGCCCGTGGCGGCCCGCGAAGCATCGATCTATACGGCGGTCACCATGGCCGAATATTACCGGGACATGGGCTACCATGTCCTGTTCCTCGCTGACAGCCTTTCGCGCTGGGCCGAGGCCCTGCGCGAGATCTCGGCCTCCCTGGAGGAGATGCCCGGTGAGGAGGGGTATCCCACGTATCTTGCCTCACGGCTGTCGGGATTTCTCGAACGCGCCGGCGTGGTAGAGACGATGAATGGCCGGATCGGCTCGCTCAGCATGATCCTGTCCGTTTCCCCCCCGGGCGGTGACTTCACCGAGCCGGTGACCCAGGCATGTCTCCGGACAACCGGCGCGTTTCTCATGCTGGACACGTCGCTCGCCCACAGGCGCCACTATCCCGCGATCAACTGGTTCCAGAGCTACTCGCTCTACGGCCGGGAGGTCTCCGGTCATTACCGGGACAAGGTCTCCGCGGAGTGGGACGCGCAGCTTGTGCGCTGCCGGCAGATCCTCCAGCAGGAGGAGGCGCTCAGGGAAGTGGCCGAGATCGTGGGGGCCGAGGGCCTCCAGGACACGGACCGCTTGCTGATGCGGACGGCGGAGCGGATCAGGACCGAATTCCTGCAGCAGAACGCCTACAGCGAAGATGCCTTCTCGCCGCCGGACAGGACCTTCGGGATCATTCGGGGGATCGTGGAAGCCCATGACCGCGCCACGCAGAACCTGAAGCAGGGCATGGCGCTGGAAGAGGCCGTGAAATAAGGCGGGAGACCAAGGACGAGGGACGAGTGGCACCCGGCCGCTCATCACCGAGGTGAACATGAGACTTTCAGAACATACTTACCGTACCATATCGACCGTGGCGGGACCGCTCATTTTCGTTCAGAACGTGTTCAGCGCCCGCATCGGGGAGGTGGTAACGGTCCATGCGCCCGACGGCAGGGACATGGAGGCCGAGGTGCTCGAGATCGACGGAGACACGGCGCTCGTCGAGGTTTACGGCGGCACGCAGGGGCTGGACATCGAACGGACGTCGGTGTCCTTCACCGATGCGATCAAGAAGGTGCCGCTGTCCGAGGACATCGTGGGAAGGATCTTCAACGGCTCCTTCTCGCCGCTGGACGGAGCGCCCATGTTCATCCCCGAGAAATGGACGCCGATCACCGGAGCCCCCATCAACCCGTCGGCGCGCGCCCGGCCCGCCGACTTTATCGAGACCGGTTTCTCGCCCATCGACGGCCTGAACACGCTGGTGCGGGGCCAGAAGCTGCCCATATTCTCCGCCGCGGGCCTGCCGTCGAAGGAGGTCGTCGCCTCGATCCTGAAGAACTCCCGGCTCGCCGATCCGTCGAAGCGGTTCATCGTGGTCTTCGCCGCCCTGGGCCTCACGTTCCACGAGTACTCGTACTACCTGAAGGTGCTCGAGGAGATGAAGACGGGGTTCGCGGCCTTCGTGAACATGGCCGATGAGCCTGTGATGGAGCGGCTGCTCGCGCCGCGATTCGCGCTGACCGTCGCGGAGTACCTGGCCTTCGAAAAGGGGATGGACATCCTGGTCATCATCACGGACATGACGAACTACTGCGACGCCCTGCGCGAGATATCTACGGCGCGCGAGGAACTGCCGGGGAGGCGCGGCTATCCCGGATACATGTACTCGGACCTGGCTTCCCTGTACGAGCGCGCCGGCAGGATCCACGGCATGGCGGGATCGGTCACGATGCTGCCGGTCGTCACCATGCCCGAGGACGACATCACCCATCCCATCCCGGACCTGACGGGCTACATCACGGAGGGCCAGATCGTGCTCTCCCGCGAGCTGCACCAGCAGGGTGTCTTCCCGCCCATCGACGTGCTTCCCAGCCTGTCGCGGCTGATGCAGAAGGGGATCGGCGAAGGGCTCACCCGGGCCGACCACCGGAAGGTATCGAACCATCTCTACAAGTACTACGCCAAGGGAAGGGACCTCCGGAGGCTCGAAGCGATCGTGGGCAGGGACGGCATGACCAAAGGCGACATCCTGATGCTTGACTTCGCCAATGCCTTCGAGCACGAGTTCGTGGGCCAGGGGACGACGCGCAGGACCGTGTTCGAGACCCTGGACACGGGCCTGGAGCTCATGAAGAAATTCTCGCTCGAGGTGAAGTGAGCGAAGAACCTGAAGTTTATCGTAACCACGGACGGCTTCGCCGCATCACGAAGAGAATTACGGATAGAAGCAAGCTTCGGCCTTCTCCGTGTGTCCGCGCAGCGGACCCGTGGTTTAAGCAAGGTCTCAGCATCCTCTATCGTAGACAGCGGCTGAACACTCACGAGGTCCCATGATCCATCCTACCCGCACAAATCTCCTGATGCTGAAGGACAAGACCCGGTCCGTGGTCAACAGCGTCGGGATCCTGAAGGCGCGGAAACAGGCCCTCATCAAGGAGTTCCTGACCGCGACGCTTCCGTTTCTCCGATCCCGCGAGGACATCCGCAAATCCTACGGCAAGGCCCTGCGGGAGCTGGCCGTGGCGGTCGGGCGTGAAGGCCGGGACACGGTCGCTTCGATTGCCGCGGCCTCGGCGCGGGACTTCAAGATCGACGTGATCGAGAAGAGCATCTGGGGCCTGCGGTACAAGGACATTGTGTTCCATGATGCCCCGGTGCGCGACGCCGACAGCCGGGGGTACGACGAATACTCCACGACGCCGCACCTCGAAGAGGGAACGCTGCTGTTCGAAAAGCTGCTCGAGTCCATGCTGCACATCGCTGAGTACGAGAGCAAGCTCAAGCGGCTGGGCGACGAGATCATGCGGACGACGCGCCGGATCAAGGTGCTCGAAGAGATGGTGCTTCCCACCCTCAAGTCCCAGATCAAGACGATCACGCAGTACATCGGCGAGCGCGAACGGGAATCCTTTTATCGCTTGAAGAGAGTGAAGAACATCCTGACCGCGAAGGAAGAGGAACAGGTAAAGGAGTCCCTGCTCAGGATCTCCGCAGGCGCGGAGAAAACAGCGGCTTCGCCGGTCCCTTCGGTCAGTCCGGTCGGCTCCTGACCGCATATCTCAAAAAACGTTGAAGGGTCGCTCCCGACGCCACCGAGCCCGGGCATGATGGAATGGCACGTTGCCAGGTCCGTGCCTATCCGTATGCCTTACGGGCTTCGTTGCGCCGGCCTCGGAGGAAACTTGAAAGGAGATAGTACGGAACGCGGGGCGCGATCCACCGGGCGAAGTGGCGATAGTCGGAGTTGCCGGCGGCTATCTCGAGATATCGTTCGAGGGGGCCCTTATTGTCGAAGAAGATCCGTATGAAGAGTCCCGGGAAACGGTCCACTCCTCTCGCCAGCCGGTAGGCGATTCGCAGGTCCTTCCCGATCCGGCGCTCGCATGCCGCTGCATAGCGGGATGCCGTATCCTCCGGATCCCCGCCCTTTCTGATGCCCTCGACGATCGCTGTTGCTGCGAGCTTCCCGGACAGGATGGCGTGCGCAATCCCCTCTCCGTGAAAAGGGTCCGCGAATCCGGCAGCATCGCCCGCCAGCAGGACCCGCCCTGCCGCAACCCTGCGGTTGATGCCTCCGAGCGGTATGAACCTGCCCTGCGGCGGCCCGAAATTGATTCCGAGGTTACTGCCGAATGCCTCCAGAACGTCCCGGGGATGATCAAGGTGGGAAGCCAGCCCGGCAATGCCGAACGAATAATGGCCTTGGTGAGGAAACAGCCACCCGTAGCCCAGGTCGGCGATCCCGAAATAGAGGCCGATCATATCCCGCGGGAGCCCGTCTCTCCGTACGTCGTCCGGCTTGACCGGGGTGACCAGGGCGAGGACTGTTTCATCCTTACGGAAAGCGGGCCTCACAAAATGCGCGACCCTGCTCTGCACGCCGTCCGTACCGACCACATAGCTGGCCTCGTAGGTGTTTGCCTCCGTACGGACAATTGCATTGCTGCCGGTGTTCTGTACCTCGATGACGGTCTCACCTTGGAGGAACCGCGCGCCCGCCGCGACGGCCTGGTCGGCAAGATAGGCGTCGAAGCGGGCCCGATCGATGAGCACGGCGATCGGCCTGTCCATGCGGACCTCGGTCCGCGAACCGTTGCAGTATATGCGTGCGCCGCGGCACTCCTGCTCAATAAGACTGTCAGGGAGCGGAAAGTCCAGAAGGGACCTGCCGTGCACGGAGAGCGCGCCGCCGCAGGGCTTTTGCCTGGGGAATACGGCCTTGTCCAGAAGCAGAGTGCGGAGCCCGTTCAACGCGCACGCGCGCGCACAGGTTGAGCCTGCCGGACCGGCGCCGACCACGATCACATCATAAGGCGAATTCCCCGATTCCATGAATCCTCCCTGTGCAACGGTTTATGAACCGATGAGTCTATTTTAGCAGAACAGACGCTTCAATTCCACGGGACGATCTTTGCAGCAGCGGAGGATGCACCGGTCCGCCGGCGGTGTCCGGGTCGGGTCCCTGGCAGGAAATTTCACTAACATTCCTTCCGTTCTTTTGATACACTGTCACAAATCGCGGCGAAAAGTACGCTGGGGAAAGCAGTGGGGAGATCGGGTGGTCGACCGTGTTCTGTTGATCGGGCCGAGGGACCGTGAACCGGGAAAACGCAGGATTACCCCACGTAAGGGGACTGGACCTAGGGAACCATGCAGGACCGGGAAATGAAGGACATGCTCGTGGAATACATGGGCAGGGGCTTCCTCGACAACATTATTGCGCTCTTCAGGCAGGACGGGACGCTCTACCGCTTCATTCCGGACATGCTCGGTGAAGAGAGCCTCCATGTGCGGCTCGGGACCGTTGCGCTGGTCGAAGAGCTGGTCAAGGACCATCGCCAGGAGCTTCGGAACGCGGTGCCGGGCCTCATTGAACTGCTTAAGCATGAAAACCCGACGATCAGGGGGGATGCCGCATCAATGCTGGGGACCATCAGGGACGGGTCCGCGCGAGAGGCGCTGAAGGCCTGTTTGCAGGACAGCCATCCCGGGGTACGCGAAGCGGCGCAAGAAGCGCTCTCGGACATAGAATAATCGGATGCAGCAGGGCGCCGGATCAGTGCAGCGCCTGCAGTTTTCGCAGGGTATGCGCAATGAGGACGCCCGAGAGGGAAAGCATGCCCGTGATGCCGATGAACGTGATAAGGAAATAAAAGGCCTTCTTGGAGGGCGGCAGTGCCGCAGGCCTGAGGGAACGGAAATAGACGAGGATGCTGAAGCCCAGCCCGAAGAGAAAGGAACCGAGTTCGATCATGGCAGCATGATAGCCCAATCCTTCCCGTCCTGTCAATCCCGCGGGTAAAACAGCGTGTTAAAAGGATTTTTCATTTGACAGGCTTTCCGCTCTCGATTAATATTCAAATTGCCATGAAGCGCGACGACAATGACGACGAGAGCGGCTGGGAATACGGGGACGCCTGGAAGCAGGGTTCGCCTGATGAAACAGCGAGCGGCAACGACGTGGAGTACGTCGAGGTTCTCCGTACGGACACCGGCAGGGGATATGACGACTCCCTGATGCTGGATCTCGTCTCTTTTCTCGGTTCCCGGGGGATACGGGCGACCTATGATTCATTTTCCCTGGGACTCGAGCCGGCTGCGATCAAGACCTATGTGCTCAAGGTCGAGGCGGGAAAAGAAGCTGAGGCGATCGCATATTTGAAAGAAAAGAAACCGTAGGGAGCATCCGGGGCGGGATTAAAACCGGCCCTTACGACCTGCCCCTGGCCTGATAATCTATTCGCAGAGGAGCTGCATATGTCGGAAGAGAAGGAAGTGAAGGAACTGGATGAATCGCTCGACACGTACAAGTCGAAGGTCTCGCAGGTGAACAAAGCGACCCTCACCTGGGACAAGGAGCTCATCTTTGTCGGCCGGACGAACCGGGGATACGAGGTCGAGTACGACGCGCAGCAGCAGTGGGGCTGTTCCCCGACGGAGACGCTGCTCCTGAGCGTGGCCGCGTGCATGGGCATAGACATGGTCTCGTTCCTGAAGAAGATGAAGTGCGAGATCAAGACCTACAAGATGGACATCATGGGCGAACGCAACCCGACGCCGCCGCAGTACTACACCTCCATCGAGATGATCATTTCGGTATCAGGCGCGGGACTGACGGCAAAGAAGATCGAGCGGGCGATCGCCCTGTCCCACGACAAGTACTGTTCCGTCTACCATTCGCTCAGAAAAGACATGAAGGTGAAGGTGGATTACACGTTCGAGAACGCATGAGGCTTGCCACAACGGTACAATCCGACCGGGAAATTTCAGATTGTATTTTTCACGGGCGATCAGCCGGCATCGACGTGCCTTCCCGCATACCGTGAATTATCAATCCACCCCTTGCACCGTATTCTGTACGATTTTGCCCTATGACCACCGTGCGTCTTCTGAAAAACGGAGTGGAGGCTTTCCCGGCCATGTTCGACGCTGTCGATCGGGCGCAGTCCTGCATATCGCTGGAGATGTATGTCTTCGCGGATGACGGGACCGGGAGAGAATTCCGGGAACACCTGCTCGGGGCGGCCGGCCGGGGCGTTCAGGTCATGGTCCTTGTCGATGCCTGGGGCTCCTGGCAGCTGCAGGATTCGTTCTGGGACGGGTTGCGGGCAGCCGGGGGCATGGTGCGCTGGTTTCATCCGATCGCCAAAGGCCTGCTGACCTTCCGGAATCACCGGAAAATGCTCTTGATCGACGACCGCAAGGCCTACATCGGCGGCATGAACATCGCCGATGAATATTACCGGGGCTCGCAGGGCGCGATGCCGTGGCGGGATAACATGCTCGAGATCACCGGGACCGAGGTCGCCCGCCTTCGCCGGTCCTTTTCACGGATGTGGAAAAAGGCCGATGCGTCTTTGCGAAGAATCTTCTTCAGCCTCCGGCGGCGGCGCTTCCTCAATACGATTCCCACCGGCACGGTCCGGTTCCTCGAAAGCGGGCCGGAAAACCCGCTGCGGCCCGTTCGCAGGATTTACCACCATGTGATCCAGAACGCGGTCTCGAACATTGATCTTGCCATGGGATACTTTTATCCCCATGGCCGCATGCTGCTGGCCATCAAGCGGGCGGTCAAGCGCGGGGTCCGTGTCCGGCTCCTGTTCCCCCGCAAAACCGACGTGCCTGCCGCCCGGTGGGCCGCCCGCGGACTCTATGGCAGGATACTGCGGGCCGGCGTCGAGGTCTGGGAATACCTGCCCGCCATGATGCACGCCAAACTGGCCCTCGCCGATGACATCGTCATCGCGGGGTCGGCCAACCTGGACATCAGGAGCGGCATGTTCAACTACGAGCTGGTGGCGGTCGTGAAAGACCCCGCGCTTGCAGCCCAGGCCCGGGCCGATTTCGAGCAAGACCTCGCACTGTCGGCCCCGGTCAGGCTCGAGGAATGGAGGAAGAGGCCATTCATCCAGAAAGTGATGGAACGGATCAGCTACTGCCTTCTGGCGCGGGTGGACATCTTTCTGTCGCGTTCCCGGCTTGCAAGGCGCATGCGGTAAACAAGGCCGCGCCGGCCCGCCGGTGTCGCGGCACAGCGGGCTTCACGCTCTATTCAATCAGGAGGAGTAATGCAGATCAAGGGATCCAGAACGGAAAAGAACCTGCTTTCGGCCTTTGCCGGGGAATCGCAGGCCAGGAATCGCTACACCTTTTTCTCCAGCGCGGCCAAAAAGGAAGGGTACGAACAGATCGCCGCGATTTTTCTCGAGACCGCGGACAACGAGAAGGAGCATGCCAAGCGGTTCTTCAAGTTCCTGGAAGGCGGCATGGCCGAATTCACGGCATTATTCCCGGCGGGCATCATCGGCACCACGGCCCAGAACCTGAAGTCCGCCGCCGAAGGGGAGCACGAGGAGTGGACGAAGCTGTATCCCGGCTTCGGCGACATCGCGGAACAGGAAGGCTTCCCGGGAGTCGCGGCCGCGTTCCGGTATATCGCGAAGGTCGAGGTCGAGCACGAGAAGCGGTACCGGAAGCTGCTGGACAATGTGGAAGCCGGGAAGGTGTTCAAGAGGGACAAGCCAGCCACGTGGAAGTGCCTGAACTGCGGCTACCATCATGAAGGAACCGAGGCACCGGAACTGTGCCCCACCTGCCTGCACCCGAAGAGCTATTTTGAGATCTGGATGGAGAATTATTGAGCAGAGGTTGCGGTTTTCCTCATTTTTCAGGCTAATTCCCTGTTGCATTAGCCTGACCTCCCGGGTATAATATCGCACTGTTTAGAGGGAGGATTGGATCACCATGGACATGAAAGACTGGAAGGTCACGGAAGCGCCGACCTGTCCGCATTGCAATTCCGTGATGGAGCAGATGGATTCACGGTACCTGGACTGGGATTCCCCCTATCTCTGGGTGTGTTTTAACAATGACTGTACCCTGTTCAAAAAGGGCTGGAACCATATGATGGAGACCGTCGGTCAGCTGGTTTCCTACCGGTTCATGATCCATCCGCAGAACGGGGAAAAGGGCGTGATCCCCGCCTTCAGCCAGCAGTACCTGCAGAAGAACGGCAAGCCGTCGAACCCGAATTACGACCTGGACTGACAGCTCGGTAAATCGTGAAAATGCAAAAGCCGGGACCCCCTGAAGGGATCCCGGCTTTTTTTTTCGCAGGATCGGCCTGCTGTGGCCGTCCGATCGACCTACGTCTCTACGGCGTCTGATCGAGATCGGGCACCTGTTCCATGGCAGGGATGGCGGCCTCAGCCGTTAGTAACCGGTGATGTAGTCCTTGAGATAATGGATCTCGGAATGCAGCTTGCTGACCTGGGTCTGGACGATGTCTCGGACCGAGAGCATGCCCACGACGCGGTTATTCTCGAACACGGGCAGGTGCCTGATGTTCTTTTCAACCATGATCGCGGAGATGTCGTTCACGTCGTCCTCCGGCATGGCGATGATCAGGTCGCAGACCATGTGGTCCTTCACCTTTATGTCCTTGAAGCTCTTCGCGGCGGCCGCAATATAGCTCCGCACGACGTCACGCTCCGTGAAGATGCCGACGGTTTTACCCTGGTCGGTCACCATGAGCGCGCTGATCTTGCGGGCGTGCATCGACCGGATGGCGTCCTCGACGGAGCTGTCGGCGTCGATGGAGACGATGTCCTTTCCCTTCGTATCAAGCAAAGCCCTGACCTTCATGCTTCACCTCCGCGTACTGCCTGTTTATCACCCCGGCCCACGGGATCTAAATTGTAACGATTATAGCATAGGACGGTTCCCAACGCTACAGGGATTCGAGGCTTTTTGCTTCCCCCACGCGGTGGAGCTTCATCATGTTCGTGCTGCCCGCGACGCCGACCGGCACGCCGGCGGTGATCACGATCAGGTCCCGCGCACCGACGATCCTCTGGCGGAGCATCGCCCGTTCCACGCTCATGATCATGTCGTCGGTCGTGCGCTTGGTCCTGACCAGGATGGGCATGACGCCCCAGTACAGCGAAACCAGCCGCGCGATCCTTTCCATGGGCGTGGCCGCTATGATGCTCATTGCCGGCCGGTGCTTGGATACCAGCAGGGCCGTGGAACCGGACTGGGTAAAGGCCACGATCGCGGCGGCCTTCTGCTCCTCGGCAGCCCGGCAGGCCGCGTGGGCCACGCTCTCGCCGGCGCTCGACACGCGAACATCGGGCGGTATGGGGCTGAGCGACGTTTCGGCCTGGACCGCGATCCGCGCCATGACCTCCACGGCCAGGACCGGGTGTTTCCCCATGGCCGTTTCGCCGGAGAGCATCACACAATCCGTGCCGTCCAGGATGGCATTGGCCACGTCCGAGGCCTCGGCGCGTGTGGGCTGGGGACTTTCGATCATGCTTTCGAGCATCTGCGTCGCGGTGATGACCGGCTTTTCGGAGTGGTTGCAGGCGCTGATGATCTTTTTCTGGAGCAGCGGCACCTGCTCTGCCGAGACCTCCACGCCGAGGTCTCCCCGGGCAACCATGATCCCGTCGGCCGCCGCGATGATCTCGTCCAGGTTCGTCAAGGCCTCAGGCTTCTCGATCTTCGCGATGATCGGCGTCTGCCTGCCGAGCGTGCGCAGGAACCGGCGCGTGTTCACGATATCGGCGGCCGAACGGACGAAGGAAAGGGCGATGTAGTCGACGCCCTGCTCCGCGCCGAAGGAGATGTCCTGACGGTCCTTGGCTGACAGCGACGGGAGCGAGAGGCGGGCGCCCGGAAGGTTCACGCCCTTGTGGCTGCGCAGCATGCCCCCGATCACGACCCTGCAGGCGAGGTTGCCGCGGGACCTGCCCAGGACCCTGAGCTCAAGCCTGCCGTCGTCCAGGAGCACGCGGTCATGGACCCGGAGGTCCTTCGCGAGGCGGGGGTACGTTATGGAGATCAGCTCGCCGGTCCCGACGACCCTGCGGGTGGTGAGCATCAGCTCCGCGCCCTTCCTGAGGGCCACGGCGCCGTCCCGCATCTCGCCCACGCGCAGCTTGGGCCCCTGCAGGTCCTGGATGATCGCGATGTGTTTGCCCGCTTTCGTTGCCTCGGCGCGGATCATGCGGATCCGTTTTCGGTGGTCCTGACGGTCTCCGTGGGAGAAGTTGAGCCGCGCGGCATCCATGCCGGCGTGGATCAGCCTGGCGATGACGGCGGGTGAACTGGATGCCGGTCCGATGGTGGCGATGATCTTCGTGCGCTTGTGCATGGGAACTCCCGTTGCTCCCTGTTTAACCGCGGATGAAAACGGTAAAAATGCCACAACAGCGGGTATTCGTAGTATAACAGAAAGGCGGATCAATTTTCATGGATTCCGTCTTGCGATTATCCCGAAACGTGTCTGTTATCTGGGTTTAACCGTGTTCATCCGTGGTTCATTAAGGTTCGATTTTCACCAATTCGTACTTCCTGGTTCCCAGACCCAGACGCTCAGCCTCGTCGATCTGGATCTGCATGGGCCGGGGATTCAGCCTGGACAGGACGTCGTCGCCGGGCTTGACGCCGGCCTCCTCCGCCGCGGACTGGGGCAGGGGAGGGGCGGCTTTGAGCATGTCCAGGGACGCCTGCTCGATCGCGACGAGGTCATCGGAGACCATGATGCCCTGGTCCTGGACCACGGGAACATCGGCAACGGGCATGCAGTCGCACTCGGGCTGGACCTCGTAGAGGAAGTTGACGTACACGACCTTGCCCTTCTTGAATGTCGAGAGCACGGCGGCAGCAGCCTCGGCCAGGCTCTTCTGGAACGTCACGTCGTCCTGGGGAAGCGTGAGCGCCCCTTCCTGGCATACCCGGGAGCACCTGCCGCAATGCCAGCACAGGTTCTGGTCCACGACGAAGGCGCCCTCCTTGAAGTCGATGGCGTGGAGCGGGCAGATGTTCTTGCACTGTTCGCAGAAGGTGCAGATCTCGGGGTTCCATTGGAGCGCCGCTTCGCCGTGGCAGTGCATGCTTCCGCGTCCCTTCTTCCAGCCGTGCTCCCGATGGCGAGAACTGACGCAGCCCATGGCCAGGTTCTTGATCGCGCCGGCATACCCGGAGGCGATGTGGCCCTTCGTGTGCGAGCAGACGACCATGGCGGGGACATCGTGAATGGCCGAGGCGACCGCGATCTCATCCAGAAGGGGACCCGCCTTGACAAGGATGCTGTCCCTGCCAAAGAGCCCGTCGGCCAGGACGACCGGGGCCCCGCAGGACAGGTGGTTCAGGCCGTTCTGGTTCGCCACCTCAAGGTAGTCCAGCCCCACGATCCTGACCGTGTCCGTCACGAAGGGCTTCGCTCCTGCCTCCTGGACCGCTTCGACGACCTTGCGGAGCATGACCGGGGGGACGATCCGGAACGCGCCGTGCGACCCCCAGTGGGTCTTGATCGCGACCCATTCGTCCTTCGTGAAGCGCCCGGGTAAGTCCATCTTCGCGAGAAGCGTATCGAGCTTCCCCGGTACGCTGTGCGCGTAGTCCCATCTGAGCGTCCGGGCGGAAGAGAAATAGACAATGGACATCGTACACCTCATTGAATAGAAGCTTTGCCAAATTGCGGATTGCGGGCTTCACCTACAAGTGTGGAATAGACGATTAATCAACAGCAGTGCTGTTTTCTGGTTGAATCTTACACATGAACGAACCAAGTTCAGCCGCGGTGCGCCGTATGCTCCGTCGGTTGCAGCGCGATGTTGGACGTTATGTTCAAATTTTCGGAGTTCCCATGTCAGGCTTTCCTTTATGCAATTCCATTCGTGCTTTGCGGGCCAGTGCCTCGTATTGACTTCGAAACTGGTCTAATGATTCCTCTTCTAACTCTTCCAAATCCAGAAGTGCGTTGTGTGCGCCGTTTGTTGATCGGATCAACTCATCAAGTTTTATCTGTATAGCTTCTGTGTCGCGGTTTTGGGTGTTCTGGATCAAGAACACCATTAAGAATGTAATTATCGTTGTTGCTGTATTAATTATCAGCTGCCATGTATCGCTGAAGTGAAAAAGAGGGCCTGTTGCCAGCCATGCGATGATAACACCCACAGCCATGGCGAAAGTGAATGTTCGCCCTGTAATGCGCGACGCCCATTTGGCGAAGCGCGAAAACCAAATGCTCCTTTTCATCATAACAACGCCTCCTCAATATCTATTTGCCAACAGCTCGGCTGAGGGGCGAGGTTTTCGCGACCCTCTCGAGCCGAAAGGTTAGAATCATCGACTGGTTTCACGTCGTCTATTGAGGCGAAGGAACATACTTGAGTTTTTTTAACGCCGGGATGTCCTTCAATTTTGACCAAAGTGCCCTAAGATGGGTCTCAGCCCGAGATTCATTTAGAAGGAGAAAAGCCCTATCAAGGAGCTGAATATTCTTCTCGGGAATGAAAACTACGGCTGTTATTCGTTCCCTGAATTCCTTAGCACCGCGATAATTGTTGTCTGGATTCAATATTCCTATGACTGGTTTGCCATTCCAGTACTCTTGGAAATAGGGATTCTTTGTTCTTCCGAAAAGCACCATTCTATAGTCGTCAGCATCTAAATGTGAGAAATGGAAAGCAGAGCAATCAACTACAATGATCGAAAAAATACCGTCCGTTGGCTACGGAAATTTCTCAACTTTTTCGAGTATTTTTTCCTGCATTCTGATTGTTTGGGCTTCGGGTCTCAAGTGGGGGTTTTTATGACCACTTTCCAGTAAAACTGACCATTTCGATACACCCTCTATTTCAGTCTTAACGGGTGCTGATCCCTGCTTGAGTTGGTCGCTCATCTCGGGGCTGACCAGTTCGAAGCATAGACGAGTGCCATCGTTGTTGTCATGGACAAAATCGACGCTGGTCTTTGTGCTAGGACGGATATTGACTTCATAGTTTAGCTCCACACCGTTGGTCTCAAGCGTGTTAGCAAACAGAAGCTCGAACAGAAAAGACTGCGGGATAGGGTCCGTAATAGAGTTGAACAGACGAGAGTACCTTCCCAATCTGGTCAGCATGGCAATTATATCTTCGGTACGTTTGTCCATGGTTGCTGTTATCGTCTTATTTCATACCGGGACTAACCAGTATTTGATGGGACGGAAACCGCCCCGTCATTTCGGAAAATTTGTCGTTGGCGAGTTTAGCAAGAAAAATGCCCGTACTATATTTGTTACATTATGTCACGAATAATATGCCTGATTCATGGCGGTGTCAATAATTACGATGGGGTACGATGGGGTATTTTAAGGTATATGACGAACAGCGAGGTGAAGAATAGCGGTTGAAAATTAATGTTATTGCAAAGACTGGAAACTCCACAAGTTCAGGAAGGATTCGACTGCCATCCTGGTTTACTCTTATTTTTTAAATTTGTCTAATAAGTAGAGGATTGTTTTATCCAGATAACGATAGCTCATGAAAGATAAGAGTATACACACAATAAATCCAATAATTGCTCTGATCGGCGTTTCGGGTTTCAATAATATCGCTAGGCTCGGTCGTAGTGGATCATACCAAACAGTGACATTATTATTTCGGCTCAACTTTTCAACAACTACCTCGGCGTTCTTTCTAAGGATATATGAGTTACCGTCAAATCGCAGTCGTTGTCCTTGAAGAATGTTGCCACTCACGGAATAGTCATAGTTTACGGTCACGATATATGACCGTCCACTTCGCCTGGTTGAATCGGAATCAAAACCTAGCCTGAATTGAATATTCTTAATCTCTCCGGTTGTTGCAATCATCCTATTTGAAACTCGAAACTCATATAGAATTCCAATAGCTAACACAATAGCGGCTATTGCAAAGAACCCACTAAATAACTTACCCATTCAACCTCCAATAAAACTTGGCATGGGATAGCGGAGTTGAGGAAATTCCACCGAATTCAGATTGACATTTTAAGTGTTTCAAATAAGAGCAACCACAACGACTTCAGGCAGAACTATTCATCGCATTATCAATAAGCATTGGTTAGAAAGCTATTCCTTGTTTCTAATTGCCATAGAAAATTCATCAGAAGCAAAGGCATGAACTGCCTGGTTCAATGCTTTAGTCACTGCCTGATCAACAACTTTTGAATATTCTCCTCTTGCTCCAACCCAATTGACATTTTCCTGAGCCGCCTCAATGCGTTTTTCCCACACAACGGCCTGGTTAGCAGAAGAAACAGCATGAATCTTAATGTCCACTTTGTGCCCGACTTGCCCCGGATTAAAATCCATCCAGAACTCTAGAATTTCTCCGGTTACGACAGCATCGTAATTGGTCGGGTTCACACCGGGCGATTGTTGATCCTGCATGACCGCGTTGTATCCGGCAGCGCTTAGCGCTTCAGCAAAAAATACCGTCAGAACCACCTCGAGTCTAGCGCCCTCCTGTAGACCGACCCTCTTGCCGATCAAATCAAGATTATCTTTATTCCTCTTGTCAACAAACTGCATTACCAGAATTTTGCTTGGTCTTTTATTTGCTACATTATCAAGCGGATGATGGGTGATAGTAAGCTTCCGCATCGGGAGGGCGCATGCACTCATGAAAACGAGCATTAAGACTAATACTATGCTGAAGAGGATAATGTTCTTTCTTTGCAGTTGTGCCATATGCCTTTGGTCTCCGTGATTCTGTTCAGCGTTAGATCAATTTTCCAAGTGAAAGCATCTATTGAGAAGCAGGGAGCAATAGCAAGAATTCAAAATGAAGTGCTGATTGTTGCTAAAAATGAAAACTCCAATGTTTCAGGAAGAACCATGCACTGCATGTTTTAAGCGGTATACTCTTCGACTCAATCAGATCACGACCATGTTACTTAAACCTGATCCAACCGGCAATCTTGCTGACAACTTCCTTCTCCTGGCCGTTATAGCCGTGGTGCGCAAAAGCCTCGCACGGGTCGCCCCGGCTTTCACCCCCGGTGATCGTGATCAATTCCTTTCGCGGAGCTCCCGTCAGTTTTTTCATAAGAAACGGAACGTCCCGATAAGGACAATGATTGCAGCCGTCGTGCTCGTGGTGAACCACCAGAGTGGGAACAGCGATCTTCTCCAGCGGCATCTCCGGAACCGCGCGTTCCTTGTGATCCGTCAGGATGGTCGAGGTCAGGACCAGGCCGTCGGGACCGCCCTCAGCGACGCTCAATTGTGTGGCGATAAATGCGGCGGATTGCGTGCCCCTGCTCGTGCCGATCAACCAGACGGGCACGTTGTGTTGCTGCTTGAGCCACGCGATTACCGCCTTTATGTCGGCAACATGTTCGGGCTTTTGACGGAAACCGCCTGTGAATGCGAGGCGTTGACGATCGGAGGGCGCATCAACTACAGCCACCGCCAGTTCCTGTTCGGCGAATTGCTGCCGCGTCCGCACCAGGAAGTTGCCTTTTCCCCACGCCATCCCTCCGTCTTGCGATAGTTCCAGACCCCCATGCCCGCCGGGAAACAGGATGACAGCGGCCTTGGGATGCTCCGGTGCGAGGTAGAGAAATCGTTGCGTTATACCGGGGCGCGTCGGAATCGTTATGACCTTCTCAGGTGCCTGGCCTGATGAGACTTGCCACAACCCGAGCGATGCTGCAACGATAAGGATCGCGATGAAACGTCTCATAATATCCTCCTCATTATCAATGGAAAAGGGTTGTATTCCATCTTTATGTAAATACTGCGTGAGATATATACTCCTGTTACGAGAGCGTTCGCTGTAGACTTCAGAAAGAAGTAGACACTACAGAAACGCGTGAACCTGGCATGAGTGCAGAAAAAAATCCAGGGCGGCACAGAATATCTTCAGCCCGGCCGACCAGCCGCCGCGGTCACCGGGGAACGAAGCCGCTGACGCTGCCATCCTTGATGAACAGGGTGAGGAGTATGTCGTCCTTGGCGTCCTTAAACGTGATCTTCCAGACATAGACCACATAGTCCAGCTGGTTCAGCGTGGTCAGGAATCTTAAAGAATAGCCCTGTTGCAGCCTCGGCCCGAGCTGCCGGGCCAGGTCCTCGAACATCTTCGGCGTGAAACCGGCCTTGAACCTCTCGTCGCCGTCGGCCACGAACTTGTCGTACGATTTCGACTGGATCGCGTCAAGCATTTGCTTGAGCGTCGTATCGTACTGCCGCAGGGGGACCTGGGCCAACCCCGGTCCTGAAGCAGTGAAGATGGCAAGGGCAGGAAGGACGAGTGACAGGAAAAGAAACCTGACGGAGCTGCGAGAAAACGACGACATAGCGTGACTCCTTCCCTGATGAGCGGCGCGTAGCGGGTGTTGCTCGCTCAGCGCGACCTGCCGGCAAGCCGAAGCATCCAGCCGCAGCCGCCGGCAGAGGACGGTCTTCCCAGGCGATCAGCTCTTGTCCGCCGCGGGCAGATAGATGTGAAAGGTCGTTCCCTTGCCGACCTCGGACTCGACGGTGAGCAGACCGTCGTGTTTCTTGATCACGGAGTAGCTGACCGCGAGGCCCAGGCCGAGGCCCTTATTACTGTAGATGGTCTTGGTTGAATAATAGGGGTCGAAGATCTTCACCAGATCGTCCTCGGGGATCCCGGGTCCCGTATCACGGAACGATATCAGCAGGTACCTGCCTTCCCGCAGGGGAACACTGTCCCGCGCCGAAACGCCGAGATTGAATCCCCGGACCGTGAGCGTACCCCCCCGCGGCATTGCTTCTTTTGCATTGCTGACCAGATTGGCGACAGCCTGCCGCATTTGCCCCTCATCGACGGCAACGTCATAGAGGTTCTCGGGCAGGTAGACATCAAGCCGGATGCTGGAGCCCTTCATTACGCTGTCGATCGCATCGGTGATCACGCCCGACAGGGGCATTACCTCCCGGAAGGAATCTCCGCCCGTGGCAAAGGTGATCAGACGATTGCTGAGATTACTCGCTATTTCGCAGATCTTTTCCGCATCGTCCAGCTGGCGATAGGCCTTGTCGTCCGGCCGCAGCCGCAATTTGGCCAGGCTGATGTTTCCGAGGATGACTGTCAAGAGATTGTTGTAATCGTGGGCAATGCCGCCGGCGAGATAACCGATCGATTCGAGCATGCGGCCTTTCAGCCGTTCCTCCTCCCTTTTTTTCCGTTCGGTGATGTCTTCGAATACGGTCACGAACTTTCCCTTACTATGAGAAAAGACCTTGATGTGGAAGTGCTTCCGGAGGGGGGAGAAATAGGTTTCGAAGGCGTGGGGCTGTCCTGTCCTGACGACCTCGGCATATTCATCAAGGTAGGGAGGCAGGGTGCCGTACAGGGAACTGCCGAGAGCGCCGCCTGCCATCGCGGCGGATAGACCGGTGTGCGTTTCAAAGGCCGGATTGACCGCAATGATCCGGTAATCCACTGCTGCGCCGTGACCGTCAAAGACCATCTCATGCAGCGCGACCCCTTCGGTCATCGTTTCGAAAAGCGAGCGAAACGTGCTCTCGCTCTCAGGCAGGGCCTCTTCGGTCGTTTGTTTCCGCCTCAGCGAAGCGGTCATGGCATTGAAGGACGTAGAGAGCTCGCCCAGAAAATCGACCCCTTGATCCAGATCGCCCTGCGTTATCCGCTGCATCTGCCGGGCAAGGTGTCGAAGGTTCGCGTGGAGCTGCTTGAACTGCGAGACGAGGAAGTTGCCCGGAGGCGCGTCGACCTCGAAGCGTCCCTCGGAAAGCCCCAGGAGATAGGGGCGGGCTTCGGCGAATGCCCTGATGAGGCCGTTCATGCTTTCGCAGAGCTTCATCTCATCGCCTTCGCTGCCGGAGCAGTTTATCTCCCTCGGGAGATCGCCTGCCAGCAGCTGTTGGATCGCCGCGGCTATTCTGGCCTGAGTTGTCGGGTCCTGCTTCATGTTCGAGTCCCATGCTTTGACGGCCGCCATGAACTGCAGGCTGCAATAGCCCAAAGGCGGGCGTTTCATTCCGAATTCTCTTTTTCTCCACTACCCCTGTCCAGGGTCAAGCTGTGCCGGTACACTTCCTTTTTGGGCAGCCCGAGTTCCTCCGCTGCCGCGGCGACCGCTTCCTTCCTGCTCAAGCCCCGGTGGAGCATGAGGTTCCTGAGGTATTGGGCCGCATCGATATCACCGGTCATCGGCTCGGCGGAAGCGCCGCGCACGATGACGGTGAACTCCCCCTTGAGGGTTCCCGTATGCAGCCGTTCCAGGATCACTTTGAGGGTTCCCCGGGTCGTCTCCTCGTGGATCTTGGTCAACTCCCGCGTCATGACCGCGCCCCGGTCGCCGAACGCTTCGAGCATGTCTTCGACAGTCCTGACGATCTTGTGCGGGGCCTCGTAGAAGATGATCGTCCGCGGTTCCGCTGCGAGCTCCTGGAGCCGTTTTCTGCGCGCCGCCTGCTTGGACGGGAGAAACCCCTCGAAGACGAACCGGTCCGTGGGCAGGCCGGATATTGAAAGGGCGGCGATGGCGGCCGTGGCGCCGGGGATGGGGACCACGGGGACCTTCTGATCGATGGCGAGGTTGATCAGGAAGTGGCCGGGATCCGAGATGCCCGGCGTGCCCGCATCGGATACGAGGGCGATGTTCTTGCCCTCCAGCAGCCGGGCGACGAGGATGGGCGCCTTTTCCTCCTTGTTATGATCATGGTAGCTCGTGAGCTGGCTCGAAAGGTGATGCCGGTCGAGGAGATGCCTCGTATGACGCGTGTCCTCAGCGGCGATGAGGTCCACTTCCTTCAGGACCCGGATCGCCCGGAGGGTGATGTCCTCGAGGTTGCCGATCGGGGTGGCGACTATGTAGAGGGTGCCTGTTGGCATGATGTGGATTTTTTGCAGAGCCTGAAAACCTTATCTCTCGCGGAGGCGCAGAGAACGCAGAGGAAACCTGAAAACAGGTTTTCACTCTGACCCACGGAAAATACCGAACGAAAGCAACGACAAAATCTCTTTGGGTTTTAACACTCGACTTAAAGCCTTTGATTTTCTCTGCGCCCTCTGCGCCTCTGCGAGAAACCCGCCTTAATAGCTCTTATACCGATTGGTGATCGGGAACCGGCGGTCCTTCCCAAGGCCGCGCGGGGTGATCTTGACCCCGGGAGGCGCCTGGCGGCGCTTGTATTCGCTGGAATCCACCAGCCTGATCACGCGTTCGACGGTTTTCCGGTCGAAGCCCATGTTGAGCATTTCGTCGAATTCCTTGTCGTCCTCCACATAGGCCTTCAGGATCGGATCGAGAACATCATATTCGGGCAGCGAGTCGCTGTCCTTCTGGTTCGGCCTGAGTTCGGCTGTCGGGGCCTTGACCAGAACGTTCCGGGGAATGAGCGTATCGCCCGCAGAGCGGTTGATGAACCGGCAGATCTCGTAGACCATGGTCTTCGGAACGTCCTTGATCACGGCGAAGCCTCCCGCCATGTCCCCGTAGAGCGTGGCATAGCCCGTGGACATCTCGCTCTTGTTGCCGGTGGTGAGCACGAGCCACCCGAACTTGTTCGAGAGCGCCATCAGGATGTTGCCTCGTGTCCTGGCCTGGAGGTTCTCCTCGGTCGTGTCGGACTTTGTCCTCGCGAAGGCGCCCCGCAGCGTATTGAGATAGGCGCTGAAGGGCTGGTGGATCGGGATGGTGAGCATCGGGATGCCCAGGTTGCGCGCGAGAATCGTTGCGTCCTTCAGGCTCGCCGGGGAGCTGTACGGGGACGGCATGAACACGCCGTGCACGTTCTCTTTGCCCACGGCCGTAACGGCCACCGCCGCCACCAGGGACGAATCGATGCCGCCCGAAAGGCCGATGACCACCTGCCTGAACCCCGTTTTCTCGATATAATCGCGGGTGCCGAGCACGAGCGCGCGGTACACTTCCTCGACCAGGGGAAAGGGCTTTGCCCGGCGTGCGGGGGGGAGCGCTTTCTTCTTTCCCGGGGCTTTTGACGAAATGACCAGGGAATCGATAAAGTCGCGCTGCCCGACCGGGATCGCGCTGTTGGTGAGGTCCGCCCCCGAACGGGCCGGACCCGGAAGCCGTATATCATGGGTGACCAGGTCTTCCTCGAACTGCTTGCCCGCGGCCAGCGTTCTGCCTTTCGGGTCTATGATCAGGCTGTATCCGTCGAACACGAGCTCATCCTGGCCTCCCACGGCATTGGCATACACTACGAAGACGCCGTTTTCCCGTGCACGGTCGGCGAGCATCGCGATCCGCTCCCTGCCCTTGCCCTTGTGATAGGGCGAGGCATTGATGGTGATGATGACCTCGGCGCCCGCGAGCGCCTGGATCCGGGCCGGCCCGTCGGCGTACCAGATGTCCTCGCAGACGTTGACGCCGATGTTCACGCCATGGACGGCGATGACCGGGAACCGCCTGCCGGGCCTGAAATAGCGATACTCATCGAAGACGCCGTAGTTGGGAAGCAGCATCTTGTGATAGACGTGGACCAGCTTGCCGTTGTGCAGGACCGCGGCAGCGTCGAAGAGGCAATCATTGGCGTCCACGAACCCCACGATCGCGGTGATGCCGCGCGTTGCCTTCGCGATCTCCCCGAGCGTGCGCAGGTTGTCCTTCACGAACTGCGGCTTCAACAGGAGGTCTTCCGGAGGATAGCCCGTGACCGCGAGCTCGGTGAAAACAACGATATCTGCCCCGAGCTTTCGTGCCCGGCCGATAGAGTCGATGATCTTGTCCCGGTTGCCGGAGAGGTCGCCGACGGTGGGGTTGATCTGGGCCATGGATATGCGGATCGTTCTCATCTCATTCTCGCTAAAAAATACAAAGGCATAAATAAATCAAGGTCGGTCTCTCGCGGAGGCGCAGTGGACGCAGAGAAAACCGAAATATAAGATTCCTGCTGTTAAAAGCCGTTGGCAATCCGGGTTATCCCGTTCCTGATCAGCTCTTCATTAAAGTTGATCAGGAGTCCGAGTTTCTTTCCCGTTATTTTCAGATAGGTCAACAGCTGCTTCTTATGCACGGGAATAATCGTTTCTACTGATTTCAACTCAATGATTACCAGATCTTCAACAATCATATCGGCACGAAAGCCGAGGTCTATTTTTAACCCATCATATAAGACCGGGATCCCAACTTGCCTCTCACATCTCATCCCCTTTTTCTCGAGGTCGTGCGACAGGATCTCCTCATAAACTGATTCAAGCAGTCCCGGTCCCAGGAGCTTATGTATCTTTACACAACAGTCAACAACAACGCCGGTAATGTCATTTTCTGTCATTGCTGTTCTCTGCGTCCTCTGCGCCTCTGCGAGAAATCCGGTTCCCGTATTGGTTCTTTGCTTCTTCCATCACCTGCTTCAACGGAAGATCCTTCTCCTCCGCGATCCTGCGGCAGTCCTCGTACTCCGGCGTTGCGGTCAGGACCTCATCGCCTTGCCTGCTGATCTTGAAGCGCACTTTCCCGTGCGTTGTCTCGACCTCGGCGATCTCGCGGGTCAGCTTCCTCCTGCCGACTTCCTGGACCCGGACGCCGATGCTCGTGGTTTCGCGGAAGATCGTGTCAACCACGCCGTCCGCATTGGCCGGGGCCGTCAGGACCGACAGGAGGACCGCCGGCCTGCCCTTTTTCATGATGACCGGGGTCAGGTAAGCATCCTGCGCGCCCTGTCGCATCAGCGTCTCGATCAGATGCTCGTAGATCTGGGGGTTCATGTCGTCAATGTTCGTCTCGATCACGATCGACGAGTCCTCCTCGTATGCAGCGGCGGGCTCCCCGATGATCAGCCTGAGCACGTTGGGCTGGCCCGGTACTTCCTTGCCTCCGGCCCCCTGCGCGATGCGCTGTATTCTCATTCGCGGCAGTGCGCCGAAAGACGAGCAGAGCGTGCTCAGAATGGCCGCGCCCGTCGGCGTCGTGAGCTCGAAAGGGATGGAGGACCCGTACGCCGGGACTCCCCTCAAGAGCTCGGCCGTGGCGGGCGCGGGCACCGGAAGGACGCCATGGACCGTTGCGATCGTGCCGGAGCCGAGGTTGACCGCAGATGCCTGGATCCGCCTGATCCCGAGCCGGTCGAGCCCGGTCACGGAGCCGACGATATCCACGATCGCATCGACTGCGCCGACCTCGTGGAAATGGACGCGGTCCGGCGTGGTGCCGTGCACCGTGGCCTCCGCTTCGGCGAGGCGTTCGAAGACGGCGACGCTCTTCCGCTTGACCGCGGCCGGGAGGGAAGACCGCTCTATGATCTTCCTGATGTCTTCGAGATGACGGGCGGGCTGCTCCTGCTGATCGAGGCATACATGCACCTTGGTCGCAGCGATGCCCGCGCGGGTCACCTTGAGCGAGGTGATCTCGTAGCCCGGAAGGTCAAGCTTTTCCAGATCAGCGCGCAGGTCCTCGATCGCAACGCCCGCGTCCACGACCGCGCCGAGGACCATGTCGCCGGATATGCCGGAAAAGCAGTCGAAGTAGGCAAAGGTCATATCAAAAACCCGTTTTCTCGCGGGGGCGCGGAGTCCGCAGAGGAATAAACAAAGAATATATCATGAGAAAAGGATCGCCTTACCGTTGTTTGGTCCCGCTTTCTCTGCGCCTTTGCGTCTCCGCGAGAGGCAGAGCTTTTATGTTGTTTCTCCGAGCAGGTTTATCCGGTGCGCCAGCACGCCCGCGCCGAAGCCGTTGTCGATGTTCATCACCGCGACGCCGGAGGCGCAGGAGTTGAGCATGGTCAGGAGGGGGGCAAGGCCCTGGAACCCGGCGCCGTACCCGATGCTCGTGGGCACGGCGATGACGGGCTTGTCCACGAGCCCTCCCACCACGGAGGGCAGGGCGCCGTCCATGCCGGCGACCACGACGATCACGCGGGCAGCGTCGAGGTCCTCGCGCTTGCTCAGGACCCGGTGGATGCCTGCGACGCCCACGTCATACACGGTCCGGACGGAGCTGCCGAGCATCCCCGCCGTCACCGCCGCCTCCTCCGCAACGGGGATGTCCGAGGTTCCCGCGGTCAGCACGAGGATGACGCCGCGCGTCGTTTTCTTCTTTTTGTCCCTGACGACGATCGAGCGCGATGCCGGGTGATATTCGGCGCGGCGGTCTAGCTTTCTGATCGCCCGGTACATGCTTTCCGACGCCCGGGTTGCGAGGACCTCGCTCCCCGCCTTGAGCATCCGCTTCGCGATGCCGGCGACCTGATCGAGCGTCTTTCCTTCGCAGTAGATGACCTCGGGCATGCCGTGCCGCAGTTGACGGTGATGGTCGATATGGGCGTAGGTCACGTCCTCGAAGGGCAGGTGGCGGAGGCGCGTGAGGGCCCTGTCGACATCGACTTTGCCGTCGCGTACGCTTTGCAGGAGTTTCAAGAGGTCAATTCTGTTCATTGTTCGGGAAGGGAGCGCCGGAATGCTCCGGACCGCATCAAACGCTGATCAGCTGACGTCCCCGGGCTGCCGGTTCCGTCGCATGCGCCGCGCATCGCCGCATTCGCTGATCGCCTCCAGGGCGAGTTCCCTCTTCTTCGGGAACTGGTGCGACCGCTGCTCCTTGAGGAACCGATGGAGATAATGGACGCCTTGGCCGCACCGCCTCATATCCGTGAGCGTCATGCCCGTATGGAAAAGCATCATCGGGTTGCGCGGCCTGAGCCGCTCCACAAAATGAAGTTCCTTCAAGGCCTCTTCGTTCCGGCCGCGCGTTCTGAGCAGTACTGCCAGTCTCATATGAGTAACCGGGTTCGAAGGGGAGAGCTCGATTGCCGCCCGGAGCTCCCGCTCGGCGGCCTCAAAGTTCCCATTTCTTTCCTGGATGGACGCGAGAAGGATGCGTGCCTGCTGATTCCGGGGATTCGCGGCAATGGCCTGCTGCAGGATGACGGAGGACTTGTCGAGGTCAGCCTGCGGGACCACGCTGCCGCCCTGGTCGGCCTCCATGAGTTTAGGACCGATATTGATCCAGACGGTCCTGGTGTCGTTGTTGGCTTCCTCCTGGGAAAGGACCGTGTCAAGCTTCTTCCGGGTCTCTGAGGCCTTCGTCCTGTCCTTCTCCGCGGCAAGCTGTTTCACGAGCGTGTCGCGCTCTTTCCTGAGATCATTGCTTTCCTGAGCGGAGGCGGTGAGCTGCTCCTTCAGGTCCTCGTTCTCCCGGTAGCGGTCGATAGCCTTTGCGACCGCATCGGTATCGATGGCGCACCGCGCCTTGATGTAGACCTCAAGGTGGTCCACGGTCCCCCGCGTTTCGTCGGCGACGACCTGCGTCTGTACGATGCCCGCGGTATACGCCTTCACCTCGTCTTTCGAGAGCTCGTAGTTCCTGACCACGGTGAGGCTCTCCACGTACGTCCCGGCAAGCTCGAGCGCCTTGCGCTGCGCCTCCTGTGTTGCGACCCGGCGCGCATTGACCTTGCTGTCGTTGTCACCCAGCGCGTAGGTATAGTCGGCATCAATTACCTTGATCTCGGCAAGAGCAACACCGTTCCCCAGGGAAGCGGGCATCAGCAAAAGGCCGGTGAACAGGATCACGGTCGCATTCCGCATTGAAATCATTCTCCCTTGAGCTCGCGGTTCATCAGGTCCTTTACGGCCTGCTTCGGGTCCTTGCCCTCATACAGGAGCTGATAGACCTCGTCCACGATCGGCATGGGCACCGAGTGCTTCTTTGCGAGGTCGCGGGCAGCCCGGGCGGTCTTGACCCCTTCGGCCACGGTCTTCAGGCCGCTCATGATGTTGTCCAATTTCTCGCCCCGGCCCAGGCGAGAACCGAGCGTCCGGTTCCGGGAGAGGCCTCCCGTGCAGGTGAGCACCAGGTCGCCCATGCCGGCAAGGCCGGAAAAGGTCTGGAGGCTCGCGCCCATGGCAATGCCGAGCCGCGCCATCTCGGCCAGCCCGCGCGTGAGCAGGGCCGCCATCGTGTTGTATCCGTAGCCCATTCCCTCGAGCACGCCGGCGGCGATGGCCACCACGTTCTTGAGCGAACCGGCCAGCTCCACGCCGATCACGTCGGGATTGGTATACACGCGGAAGGTGCCGCTGCTGAAGACCTCCTGGACCCGTTTCCCGGTTTCCGGGTCGTAGCAGGCCAGGGCGACAGCGGTCGGGTATTTCTGGGCCACTTCCCTGGCGAAGCTCGGGCCGGACAGGAAGCAGAGCCGGTTATGGAACCCTTTTGGCAGCACGTCCCTGAACACTTCCGAGAGCGGCATGAGGGTCTCGATCTCGATGCCCTTCGAGGCGCTCACGATGATGGTATCGCTCCTGAGGAAAGGGACCATCTGCTTCGTTACCGCGCGCACGGTGTGCGAAGGGGCCACGGAAAGGATGAGAGATTTGTCCCGAGCAGCGGTCTCCATGGACGAGGCAACGGTGACGGAGGAGGGCAGCGTGAACCCCGGGAGATAGACCCTGTTCTCGCGCGTGCGCTGCGTCTCCTCGGCAAGGTCCTTCTCGTACATCCAGAGGGTGACCTCATGCCCCTTGTCCGCCAGCAGCATGGAAAGTGCCGTGCCCCACGCGCCAGCGCCGATGACACCGATTTTCTCAGTCATAATGGGCCATTATAATGGTTGCGCGATGGGGTGTCAAAAGGTTTGTGCTGCGCCAATCCCGCCGGTTCGGGGTGAAGGTGGGGGCCGTGAACGCTTTTCTGGCGCTGTTCAGCCGCGACCCTCGAGGATGGTGAGATATGTCTCAAGCATAGACACGGGCGGTCATTTCTCGAGGATCGGCTTCTCCTTCAGCCAACTCGATTAGGGGATCAACGCGCGTCGGACTCGACCCGCTGGTTGGTGTGCCTGATTAGCCGTGAGACGTTTCGGCATGAAGTTTCAAGCCGAGAGCATCCATGACCTTGAGGATGGTGTCGAAACCAGGACTGCGCTCGCCAGAAAGCGCTTTATAAAGACTCTCGCGGGACAAACCTGCATCGCGCGCGACCTGCGCCATACCCTTTGCTCGGGCGATGTCGCCCAGCGCCTTGGCGATGAAGGCCGCATCGCCGTTGGCCTCCTCAAAACATGCCTCAAGATAAGCGGCCATTTCTTCAGGGTTACGAAGATGCTCTGCAACGTCATAGCGAGTCGTTTTAGTTTTAGCTTTGGTCTTGCTCATAATACCCTCCTACAAATTGCGCGCCAAACGCATTGCTGTCTTTATATCAGTGGTCTGAGTTCGCTTATCACCACCGGCCAATAGAATAATCAATGTTCGTCCCCGCATTGTGTAATACACTCTATATCCGGGGCCATAGTCGATCCGCATTTCCGAGACGCCTTCGCCAATCGGCTTTACATCTCCCGGATTACCGGCAGCCAGGCGTTCGACACGTGCCAAGACGCGTGCACGTGCTTTTATGTCGCGCAGGCCGTCCAACCATTTAGCATAGATGTCAGTTTTGCGGATTTCGAGCATAGTTCTATTGTAGCCAATGGGCTACACACTGTCAATGCTTTTAATAAGGCGAGGTCGCATGTTACCCAGAGGCAGGCAAGATAATTAGGGCAATGAAAATCGTAAAGGACACAGCAAATATCCAGAACCAGGTTCCTATTTTCCCATTTTGTCGTCGAGTGATCTCAACATAGTGACGAATATGACTAATCCCGGCGGTAAGCCGCAGCGGCGCCAGAACAACGCCGGCTCTACCGCCTTGTCGTGCAGATTAATTTCTTTGATTTTTTAGTTTATTTTAGTTTTTAACCTAGTCGACCCCTCAAGTCATCGAGACCGTTAGCGAGAAAAAGCGATAGCTTCATGTCTTTTTACTTTTGTGTACTTTCGCTCGAGTACCCGGAGGCGCTTTCTTCTTCAATTTGGCACGATTGCAATCAGCAGCGGCACGGACGAGATTTTTGAGAGCATGCTCATTAATCTTATCGCCCTCGAAAAAATCGATCCCTCGTCTCGCGTTGCCTTCAAGGCCCGCGTTGAAGAGCTTGTCAGGATCTGGGAGGCTAGCCCCGTGGGCAAAGGTAAGCTTCACCTTCTCTTTGTGGGCGTTGGCGACCGCGATTATTCCGTCGTGAGACCACACTGGGCTTCCCATCCACTTCCATTCCTCGATGATCTCCCGGTCGGCCTCAAGGATGCTCTTGCGGATGCCGGCGAACGTTTTGCCACGCCAGTCTGTGAGTTTTGCGATCAGCTGGTCAATACGTTTCGATGAATTCATTAGGCTCTTTATGCCTTCCTTTTCAGTTTTTTATCGAGTAGCTTTTAAATTATCCTTTTCTTTGCCTTGGGGCAGCACAACACACGGGTCACGCGCCTCTTTTGCGCGTCGGTCTCGACCCGATCGTTAGTTATCATTTGAGAATCTGTTCCACTTCTCAATTAGCGGCTCGAGTTCCACCGATTCATCTTCATCATAGCCGTAGCGCTCTGACATACTCTTTCAAATGCTTCATTAACATGAGACCGTGTTGCGTTCTTTAATGTTGAACAGCGCATTGGTAACCGGTCGGAACTCAATTGCTGAGGAAGATATACTGTTTCAACAAATCGACTTTTCCAAGAGTATAGTCAAAAGGCAGCACGCGGGGAATTTGATATATCGGATTGACCCTCTTTTGGAGTTCCGCGAGCACAGGCATCGGCAGGAGAAAATGGTTCAGGATAACCTTGGCCGGAACTACGAATATCCTGCTGTCACGGACCTCCAGACGGAGCGCTGCATACCCTTCAAAACGATCGTTTACCATGAACTTTTCGACGAGCTTTCTGTCTTTCGGTGGTATCGTATTGGCCTGAACACTGAACTCCAATTCAATATACGGGGGGTTGAATTTGATCAGAAATTTGTCGTAGTGAAAGTTCAGCCTCCTCGCCGTCCTTATGAATTCATTTTTTATCGTTTGTTCCGAAACCAATATTTTGACGGCAAAATCCGAATAAGAAGTAATTTTAACGGTGTTTGCATTTCTTAATGCCTTGAAATCGATCTTCGGATTGGTATACTGCGCGGTGACGTAGTCGACCGGGACACCGTTTATCGGGATCCATACGAATTTCATGAACAAGGACTTCAGGTCCCCGCCTTTATCGTCCCCGGTGTTCGTTTTAATCTCTATTCGCTCACACTTCACCGTTTTTCTCAGTGCTTTCGCAAGCTCACCGTCAAGCGATTCCCGGGAATAGAGCATGGACGCGCCAGATAAAAGTACGATTACAGCCGCCAAGGCCGTAATCAAGCAAGAACGGACGAGATAATTGACAAATCTATTTTTGAAAAAGTTTGCCGTCTTCAATATAGAGGTCCTTTGCGCTATAGCGTTTGGGATTCGGCACGCTGATGCGATAGTGGCCGGCGCCGTTGGTCTCGGACAGGGTGTACACGTACGGTGTACCGCTCGCGGGATCGTTGCCGATACGATCAAGAAACGCAGGCTGGAGTTGTTCTAATTTCCGGGGGTATTCCATATTAACGACGAAGTAGGCCTCGACGGCTTTTGAAAGGTTCTGCAACTCCGCCTGTACCTGTTCTCGGGACGTAGCGTACGTCTGTTTCGGTGGTTCATAGTTGTTGACGCCCCCTTTCCAGTAAAGGACGGCAACATAACCAAGGATAATCGCTGCAATGACGAGCAGGATGGAAAAAAATACGATGAGTTTTTTCTTTCGCATAGGCGGATTTCCTCTCTCATGGTGTCATCCCGAGGCTCAGGGTCAGGTCTACTTTCATGTCATTTCAACCATAGTTGTCGGCAGAAAAGGCTAAATGACAACTAAGTAGACCCTATGAAGTTTTTTGTACTTGCATACCGGGTGCATACCGGGTCGGACCACGCTAAGTCACTGACCTTCAAGCCGTATCGTTCCAAAAATAGCTGTTTTGAGGCCTTAGAACTTCATTTTCATGGCCTAAATTGACCGTATAAAGCACGGGCGATTCTCTCAGCTCATAGGAGCCATCCGAGCCAATCACCTCACGACCATGCCCCCTTATCCCGAGCTTCGCCTGCGTTGCGAAAACGAAAGCCTCGCTACCCACCGCAATGCTCTGTGTCCATCTTTCTTCTCGGCGAAGCCCCCCGGTTTTGAGCGCTTGATCGATCCAACCCCGGCGAGCTGAGGCAAGCTCAGTCAGGGATTCGAGACCCAGGAGTTCTTTCAGTGCATCACGGTCGATAATGGCATATCGCTGCGGCGGTGCCTGTATCTCGTTGTATCCGCCATGGGGCCATTCCGAGGGAGGCTTCACCATGCCGGCGCGAACCATGTTCAAATCCATGTACACCAGGCAGCGGACAAGATGCTGGCCCGTTTCAACTCCTGTCGCATGATACCGGTCTTCCCAGTATGCGCCGCTGCGGTCCTTCCGGAGATTGAACTCCTGAGCCGTTCGGCCAGCAATGAGCTGTATGGAAGCAGGGATGACATCTCGATTGCCATTGTCGCGCACCAACAGATGGATATGGTTCGACGTTACCGTATAATTTAGCACGCTCAAGCCGTAGCGCTTCCTCGCTTCAAAGAGCCACTGCAGCCAACGCCGACGGTCCTTGGCGAATTTGAGGAGGAACTCCTTCTTGTGGCAACGATGGGTAATGTGCCAGACATACCCGGGGATGTAATGTCGATTTGCTCGCGGCATTTCCCTCCTCGTCTTACTTGCCCCTTTCCATCGTCAAAAAAAGCAGTTTAAGCCCTCTTTTCAGGCCGTTTTGTCAGTTTTCTGTTTGCGTTTCAGCTGGTTGTCTTGGTTCGACCCGGATATGACCTTTGACTGCCTGGTTCTTCGCCCGAGCTTCGCGAGGGCGAATGGCAGTCGGGCGACTTACCGCCGCGATTCTTTCCCGAGCGAAGCGAGGGGAAGAACGACTTGTTAGTGTTTCTCGGTGTCCAACTTTGACTGCATTACTTGGTTGTTTGGAATGTTGGTTCCGAGTAATAAGCTATTTTGTCTCCTGCCTTATTGTACGCATCGACGTTCCAACGGTAAAGGGTTGACGGCTCAACGTCTTTTTCAAAGGAATATAGTGGCGTGGTAACAACGGCGCGTCCAAAACATCTTGGTTTGTCACAAGACCAGCTAACGGAATATTGATTTGCATCTGGCACTGGCTCCCAGCGCAATATCGGTCGTTTCTCCGATACGATGCTTTTACTTAATGGTGACAGTACTGTCATTTTTATATAGTGGGTAATTTCATGGTCTTCAGTTTTTGCCTTTCCATCGTTCTTGATATAAATATGGGGACCATATGCGCCCCAATACTTTTCATCTCCACAACAGACTTCTTTTGGATTAAGTGAAGAAGTAATTTCATACTCTCCTGGTTCCAAATCTGCTTGAATGCGGTATTGGTCACCATGCATAACTTCAACGGTCTGCTGCGGCTGTGTAGATGTAATTCCATTTTTTAATTCTCTTATTGATACGTACACAGGATATTGAGGTTCAGCTGTAAAGCGGATGGAACCGCTATGACTATATACGAATTTGCTGCCATGAGAAGAAGAAGGCAGTTTAACGGTCTTAGAAGGCGTTGTGAACCATAAAAATAAATCTCTATCAATCATCGCTACAAGAGTTGGAATTACCCACACGACAACAACGATAGCTATCATTATTGTCATCAGCTTTTTATTAGAACCTATCTCAAAATCGCTTGAGCAGGATGCAAATGGATGCTAGCTGCACGAAGCCGAGAAAGTTCGTCATGTAGTATTCCCAGCGAACGACGAGACGACGTTGCCAATGAAGCCAAGACCAGAATCTTTCAACAAGCCAACG
>Ga0335079_10000049_pt1 | contig 137176 bp, 123 predicted proteins | sample Lox_Sample_33_FD_206719 | JGI IMG/M metagenome (GOLD analysis project Ga0335079, IMG submission 206719) | Soil microbial communities from Loxahatchee National Wildlife Refuge, Florida, United States - Lox_Sample_3.3 | ecosystem: Environmental > Terrestrial > Soil > Wetlands | place: USA... | reverse complement strand
CTTCCGCCCGATCAGGAAGAAGTGCTGGCGATCACCGCGCGGTATTTGAACTCACGCGCTTACACCATCATGGGTGGTACGAGCGAGATTCAAACCAACATTCTGGCAAAGACCTTACTGGGCCTTTGACGACCCAATGAGGATTTACTGTGCCTTTGCCTCGCGACGCGCCCCAATAAGGTGACGGATGGTCGTCGCGGAGCTGCGTCCCTCAGCCGATAGAGATGCGAGCCGTGTGCGGTCTTTCGCAACGCCGCCATAGGTTTCTTTGCAGCGGAGACAGAGGCGGAATTTGCCTGGCAAGAACCATGCGCGTACCCCCGGCCCAACTCGGCCAACGGGCCCGACGCTAATCGCTTTCGGTCGCGCTTGCCGATAATTTGGCTTCAACCGCGGCTCGCCGCCGGCATCAAAATTTAGCCAGCTTTCAGGGTAGTCCTCCTCGCGGTCCTCGAAAGTGAAGTCGGGATCACTCGCATGAAGCGTCAAAAACCCCGCGCGATCCCGGTCGTCCTCTTCGCCACCGACCTTCGCGTCGTCATCGTCGCCCGCAGACACGGGCAACGATCGTCAATGTCGCGCGCCAGGATCATGCGCCCGCTGCCCGATGTCGCCAGAATTACGGGGTGGTAATTCCTGTCCGCATTCCCGACAAAAATGGGCCGCGTACAGGCGTTTCTCTGGATCATCTCCAGGCAGGAATTGCTGCGCCTCGACGGTCACCCGCCGTTTTCCCGGAGGTTCCAACGTCGCGTAAGCGTGTCCGGCGCCCGAAATGAACTGGTGAAGTTTGAACGCGAAGAAACTGCCCGGATTCGCATTCGAGTCACAGATCCGGTCCTTTTCCGCCACGCTCGATACCAGCAACAAGTCGCGAAGTGCTGTACGGCATTCATCCGGAGAGCAGCCTGAATCCTCGCTCAGCTGCTTCACCGCCTCGCTGACGGTCGAGGGCCTGGCACGCACCCAGCGTTGGTCGAGGTCCGACCACACGATGCCGAGACGGGTCACCGCCAGATCGCGCGCTGCCATCGAACGCGCAAGCCGCTCCATTGCGCCAGAGCCTCCCTTCGAGCCCGCGCCTCGCTGTCTCAAATATTCTGACTACGGACACGCCCGGCCGCGTCCAGGTCGATGTGATCTGCCGCTCCAAAACGCCGATCTCAATGCGGTAGACCCCTTCGGTGACGTGATCGAAATAGCTGCCGGGCCGCTCTGGGTCGCCTGTCGGCAGTGAAAAGGCCCAGTACCAAAGTAGGGTCTTAAACTGCTCGATCCCACGATGCTGCCGCAACGTCGGTAATCGGAGCGCGGTCGAGATCGCGAGGTGATCGGGCGCGATATTCCTGCTGTAGGCCGTTCGGTCCATTTCGGCGATAAGCTGGTCGAGCGCTGCGCGGTCGCCTTTCCACCCGAGCCCGACGCGGCAGCTCTGGCTGCGCTCGTCCGTCACCCGTAGGTCGATCGTCACCGATCCCACGCCGGCTTTTAGCCTCTTACGGCGACCGGATCTGTATCGCTCCGTTCCAATCTGTTTCCTCCGAGTTGGTCCAAAATCGGTCCAAACCGCAAAAATTTCATCACAGAATTTTGCATTAAGCGATTGATATAACATTAAAATATGACTTTTCTACCCAAGTGATAGATCGTGAACGGCATGGTCGCGAGCGTCGTCACGATCGTCGTGAGCGCGATGCCGAAGAAATAAAGGCCGGCGCGGCGCAGCGCGCCCGCGTGCGCATGCCAGAGCGAAAGCCGCGGCCGCAGCGCCTCGTAGCAGGCGATAAGCGCCGCGACCGCCGCGAACGACATCTGGAACGACGGGCCGGTCGCCGCCTCGGGCGTCATCAGCATCACCGCCGCCGCGGCCAATGCGACGGCGCGCGCCGAAAGGCTCACGCGATCGACGAGCACTGCGAGAAGCGCCAACCCGATCATGGCGAAGGCGCGGCGCGAAGAGACGGTCGCGCCCGAGAGCAGCATGTAGCCGAAGGTGAGCGCGAGCGCCGAGGCGGCCGCGTATTTCTTGGTCGGGTGATAGAGCGCGAGCCGCGGCACCAGCGCCATGCCGGCGCGCAGCGCAAAGAACGCGATCCCCGCCACCATGCCCATATGCAGGCCCGCTATGACGAGGATGTGCGCAAGCCCGGCATTGCGGAAGGCATCGGCGTCAGCGGGCGGGATCGCGTGCGTGTCGCCGGTGATGAGCGCGGCCGCGATGGCGCCGCGCTCGCCCGGAAGCGCGTGCCGCACGCGCTCGCTCACCTCGGCGCGAAGCGCCTGCAGCGCCACGCGCCACGACGCGGCGCCCGCTTCGCCCGGCGGTGCCTCCCAGCGCGGTGCGCCGAGCGCATAACCGACCGCGCCCAACCGGTCGAACCAGGCGCGGCGCTCGAAATCGAATGAGCCCGGCAGGACCGGCGCCGGCGGCGGCATCAACATCGCCGTAAGCCGAAGCCAGGCGCCCGGGATCGCCGCGGCGTCGTCCTTCCTCAGCCGCACGCGCACGCGGGCCGGGGTCGCTTCGGGCGCAAGGCCCTCGATGCTGAGCCGGCCGATCACAAGCCGCGCGCCTTCCGGCAGCGGATCGACTGATTCGAGCCTGCCCTCGACCGTCACCGGCCCAAGCCGCTTCTGCAGCACCGGCGCCGCGACCAGCGTCGACTGCACCTGCGCCGCCGCGAAGCCAAACACGAACGCCACCGCGGCGGACGCCGTAAAAGCCACCCGTCCGCGCCGCCACATGCGCCAGACCTGCACCGCCGCCAACAGCGCAACCACAGGCCCGAGCCACGGGACGGGCTCCTCCGGCAGCCAGAAATAGGTGCCGATGCCGCAGCCGAGAAAGACCGGGAGCCAAAGCGGCCAGCGCGCGCGCTCGGCCCGCACCGCATCGCCAAGCCATTGCAACGCGGCGTTGCCGCCCGCGCCCAGCGCCGGCGGCACAGCCTCTGCGACATCGGGCTCGGCCGCAGCCATCGTCGAAGTATAGAGCGTGCTGGTCGCCGGCGTCATTTTCCTCAATCTGTCATTGCGAGGAGCGGATGCTCCGAAGCAATCCCCCTCCGGCTCGGAGATTGCTTCGCTACGCTCGCAATGACAGCAAGGAATTCCGGCGCAACGCAATCTGCGCTACATGGCGCGCCATGAGCGTCGTCGTACGGTTCGCGCCCTCGCCCACCGGCTTCCTGCATATCGGCGGCGCGCGCACCGCCTTGTTCAACTGGCTTTATGCGCGCCACACCGGCGGCACGTTCCGCCTGCGCATCGAGGACACCGACCGTGCGCGTTCGACGCAAAGCGCAGTCGATGCCATCATCGATGGGCTGAAATGGCTTGGCCTCGACTGGGACGGCGAGATCGTGATGCAGTCGGCGCGACAGGAGGCTCACGCCGCGGCAGTCTCATCGCTTGTCGCCGCGGGCCATGCCTACCCTTGCTATTGCACGGCGGCCGAGCTCGAGGCAATGCGCGAGAAGGCGCGCGCCGAGGGCCGCACCGCGCTCTATGACGGGCGCTGCCGCGATCTCGACCCGAACGCCGCGCCCAAGGATCGCGCGCCCGCGATCCGTTTGAAGGCACCGCGCGAGGGCGCGACCGTGATCGCCGACCATGTGCAGGGCACGGTGACGGTCGCCAATCTTCAGCTCGACGACCTCATCCTCCTGCGCGGCGATGGCACGCCCACCTACAATCTCTCCGTCGTCGTCGACGACCACGACATGGGCGTGACGCACGTCATCCGCGGCGACGACCACTTCACCAACGCCTTCCGCCAGACGCAGATCTACCGCGCGCTCGGCTGGGCCCCGCCCGAGTTCGCGCACGTGCCGCTCATTCATGGGCCCGACGGCGCGAAATTGTCGAAGCGGCACGGCGCCATGGGCGTCGATGCCTACCGCGACATGGGCTATCTGCCGGAGGCGCTCAGGAACTACCTGCTGCGCCTCGGCTGGAGCCACGGCGACGACGAGATCATCCCCACGGCCGACGCGGTGCGCTGGTTCGATCTCGACGCGATCGGCCGCTCGCCCGCGCGCTTCGACTTCGCGAAGCTCGGAAACGTCAACGCGCATTACATCCGCGAAACCTCGGACACGCGCCTCGTCGATCTGACGGCGCCGATCGTCGAGGGCCGCCTCGGCGCGGCGCTGGCCGACGCGCAGCGCGATGTCCTCCTGCGTGCCATGCCGGCGCTGAAGCCGCGCGCCAAGACGCTCGTCGAGCTCGCCGAGCGCGCGCAGTTCTACGTGGCGCCGCGTCCGATCCCGCTCGAGGCGAAGGCGGCCGCCCTCCTCGACGAGGCGGCCACGGCGCGGCTTGCCGCGCTCGCGCCGGCGCTGGCCGAGATGCCGTGGCAGGCGGCCGAGCTCGAGGCGGCGGTGCGGCGCTTTGCGGAAGGGTCCGGCGTGAAGCTCGGCGACATCGCCCAACCGCTTCGCGCGGCCTTGGCGGGAGCAACGGCTTCCCCTGGAATCTTCGAGGTGATGGAAGCCCTTGGCCGCAATGAGACGCTTGGCCGGATCGCCGACGCGGTCGATCGGGACTAGTATTTTACAATTAACCAGTGCGGACTTATGTTACCTCTATTGCAGCGCAACATATCCCCTGGGGATGCCGACCGATGGCCACCAAGACCGATACGAAGCCCGCGCAGACGTCGAACGAGCCACGCGAAACGGTGACGCTCGTCGACAATGCCACGGGCCAGCAGACCGAGCTGCCGCTGCGCTCGGGCACGATCGGTCCCAAGGTGATGGACATCCGCAAGCTTTACAACGATCTGGGCGTCTTCACCTTCGATCCCGGCTACACCGCGACCGGAAGCTGTGAATCGAAGATCACCTACATCGATGGCGACGAAGGCGTCCTGCTCTATCGCGGCTATCCGATCGAGGACCTCGCCGCGAACAGCGACTTCATGGAGGTGGCCTACCTCCTGCTCTACGGCGAGCTGCCGACCGCGGCGGAGAAGACGAAGTTCACGCGCGACATCACGCTCCACACCATGGTGCACGAGCAGCTCGCGACGTTCTACCGGGGCTTCCGGCGCGACGCGCATCCGATGGCGGTGATGTGCGGCGTCGTCGGCGCGCTCTCGGCCTTCTATCACGATTCGACCGACATCTCCGATCCGTACCAGCGCATGGTCGCCTCGTACCGGCTCATCGCCAAGATGCCGACGATCGCCGCCATGGCCTACAAATACACGATCGGCCAGCCGTTCCAGTATCCGCAGAACCATCTGCCCTACGCCGACAATTTCCTGCACATGACCTACGCCGTGCCGTGCGAGCCCTACAAGGTGAACCCGGTCTTGGCGCGCGCCATGGACCGCATCTTCATCCTGCACATGGACCACGAGCAGAACGCCTCGACCTCGACCGTGCGGCTCGCGGGCTCGTCGGGCGCCAACCCGTTCGCGTGCATCGCCGCCGGCATCGCCTCGCTCTGGGGCCCGGCGCATGGCGGCGCCAACGAGGCGGTCTTGAAGATGCTGAACCAGATCGGCAGCAAGGACCGCATCCCCGAATTCGTGAAGCGCGCGAGCGATCCCAAGGATTCCTTCACGCTCATGGGCTTCGGCCACCGCGTCTACAAGAATTACGATCCGCGCGCGGCGGTGCTCAGGAAGTCGTGCCATGAGGTGCTGGACGAGCTTGGCGTGCGCGACGAGCCGCTCCTCGACATCGCCATGGAGCTGGAGCGCATCGCGCTTCAGGACGATTACTTCATCAAGCGCAAGCTCTACCCGAACGTCGATTTCTATTCGGGCATCATCCTCAAAGCGATGGGCTTCCCGACCTCGATGTTCACGGTGCTCTTCGCAATCGCGCGCACGGTCGGCTGGGTTGCGCAGTGGAACGAGATGATCGAGGACCTGAAGATCGGCCGCCCGCGCCAGCTCTATACCGGCGCCGCCCGCCGTCCCTACGTCGCGATCGACAAGCGGAAGTAGTCGCGCACAGCCACCGCGCGTCCTTCGACTGCGCGCTGCGCGCTGCGCTCAGGATGAGGACCTTCTATAGGCCTCACCAAAATCCCTCATCCTGAGCGTAGGCCCGAAGGGCCGAAGTCGAAGGACGGATTTTTCCTCACAGCTGTCATTGCGAGGAGCGCTAGCGACGAAGCAATCCCCAGATTGCTTCGCTCCGCTCGCAATGACAGTGGCAGTCCCTACGGCCGCGCGATCAGCTCGATCTTGTAGCCGTCCGGGTCCTCGATGAAGGCGATATGCGTCGTGCCGAACTTCAAGGGGCCGGGCGGACGCGGGATCTTCACGCCTTCCTTCTTCAGCGCCTCGCACGTGCCGTAAAGATCGGGCACGCCCACCGCGAGGTGGCCGAACGCAGCGCCCAAGGCATAGGGCTCCTTCTGGTCCCAGTTGTAAGTCAATTCCAGCACCGTGCCCTCGGTCTCGTCGTCGTAGCCGACGAAGGCGAGCGTGTAGCGCCCCTCGGGCGATTCGCGCTTCCGGATGAGTTTCATGCCCATCAAACGCGTGTAGAAGTCGATCGACTTGTCGAGGTCGAAGACGCGCAGCATGGTGTGGAGAAAGCGGAAATTTCCGGTGTCCATCATCACTCCTTTCGCGGGGTCGCACGCGCGATCGCGGCGAGCACGTCATCGGCCGCCCGGAGGCCGGGCGAGAATGCGCCATATCCGAGCGCATGAAGCGCGGCTTCGCAAGATGCCGCCTGCGCCGCACGCGCCGCGGGATCGTCGAGGAGGCACGCGATCGCGGCCGCCAATTTCTCCGGCGTGCACTCGTCCTGCAGCAATTCCGGAACCGCGGCGCGGTCGAGCACGAGATTGACGAGGTTGGCGTAGCGCACCTTGACGATGCGCTTCAGGAGCGCGTGCGTCCACGCATTGACGCGATAGGCGACGACGGACGGTGTCTTCGCCATCGCCAGCTCGAGCGCGACCGTGCCCGAGGCGGCGAGCGCCGCGTCCGCTGCCGCAAAGGCATCGTACTTCTCGGCGCCGCCCGCGAGCACGATGGCGCGCGCAGGAAAGTCGCGCACGCTCGCGCGCACCGCGTCCTCGACGGTCTCGGGCGCGGGCAGCGCCACGACAAGTCCCGGATAGCGCGCCGCCAAATGCTCGACCGCGGCGCGGAAGATCGGCAGAAGCCGCCCGACCTCGCCCGCCCTGCTCCCCGGCAGAAGCACCAGCAGCTTCGCCTCGGGTGCAATGTCGTGGCGGCCGCGGAACGCTGGTCCATCGCCGCGATCGGCGCCGCTTTCGACGACGGGGTGGCCGACATAGTGGCAGGAGAGCCCGACCGCGGCGAAATAAGGCGGCTCGAACGGCAACAGCGCCATCAGATGGTCGTACCAGCGCGCCATGCGCCGCGCGCGGCCCGCGCGCCACGCCCACACCATGGGGGCGACATAGTGGATGAGGGGCAGCCTCGCACCGCGCCGCCTGAGCCCATGTGCGACGCGCCAGGTGAAACCCGAACTGTCGATTGTCACGACCGCGTCGGGCTTTTGCGCGAGCACATCGGCCACCGTCTCGCGCACGATGCGGAAGATCTTGGCCGCGCGCGGCAGCACTTCGGCTACGCCCATGACGGCGAGCTCGCCGATCGGCACGCGGCTCTGGAGCCCTTGCGCCGCCATCGCCGCACCCCCGATCCCGGCGAAGCGAACGTGCCCGCCCGTGCGCTCTTTCAAGGCCGCCATGAGGCGGCCGCCCAAGAAATCGCCCGAAGGCTCGCCGGCGATAATGTAGATGAAGGGTGCCGCGCTCACGGCACGCGGATGCCTACGACGAAAAGCCCGCGCGCGTCGGCCGCTGCGGCGATCGCGGCACGGTCGACGAGAAGCGTCGAGCCGGCCTCGACCGCGATCCCGGCAAACCCCGCATCGGCCGCAAGCTCGACCGTGCGCGCGCCGATCGTCGGCAGGTCGGCGCGCCGGTCCTGGCCGGGCTTCGCGATCTTGACAAGGACAGGCCCCGCGCCCGGACGCCGCAGCGCGCCGCAGCGCAAGATCAGCGCATCGGTGCCGTCGATCCCCTCGACGCCCAGCACCATGCCTTGCTGCACCACCACGGCCTGCCCGATATCGAGCCGACCCAATTCCTGCGCCGCCTCGATGCCGCGCGCGATGTCGGCCTCGTCCTCGGCCCCGGGCATGCGCGCGCCGATGGCTCCTTCGGGCGCGAGCGCATCGGCGATGAGCGTCTCGAGGCTCACGACGCGAAAGCCCTCGCCCTCGAACTCGGCGATGACGGCGCGCAGCAATCCGTCGTCGCCGAGCGCGCGGAGGCTCACACGCGCGAGAAACTTGGCGGCGCGCCAGTCGGGGCGAAGTGCTGCGAGCGATGGGCGGCTCACTGCGCCGACGAGCACCACGTCCTCGACGCCCGCCTCGCGCAGGAGGCGGAACCCCTCGCCCGCCGCGCCGAGCCGCACCCACGCATGCGGCGCTTCACCGACGACGGTCGCGTCGGCGATCCCCTCGAGTGCGAGGACGAACACGGGACGGGCAAGCGCGCGGGCGGTTTCGATGACGCGCAACGGCAGCTCGCCGCCGCCGGCGACGACACCGAGTCTAGCCGCCATTGGCCTTCGGCTGAGTCAGGCCGCGCGGAGAGTCGACGGCGACGAAATCGAGCATCTCGCGCACCGTGCGCACCTCGGGAAAGCGCTTTCCCACTTCGGCCGCGCGCTCAGCGAAGGTGCCGGCACCCTCGCCCAGAAACAGCATCTGATAGGCCGTGCGCGCGGCCTGGACTTCCTCGCGCGTGAAGCCGTGGCGCTGCATGCCGATGAGGTTGAGACCCGAAAGCCGCGCGCGGTCGCCCATCACGGAGCCGAACGGGATCACGTCGCGCTCGACGCCCGTGACGCCGCCCACCATCGCGTGGCGCCCGATGCGCACGAACTGATGCACGGCGGAGAGGCCGCCGAACACGGCGCCGTCGCCGATCACCACGTGGCCCGCGAGCGTCGCGTTGTTGGCCATGATGATGTTGTCGCCGAGCTGGCAATCGTGCGCGACGTGGACGCCGACCATGAACAGGCAGCCGTCACCGACGCGCGTCACCATGCCGCCGCCCTCGGTGCCGGGATTCATCGTGACGTGCTCGCGGATGACGTTGCGCCGGCCGATCACGAGCCGCGACGGCTCGCCGCGATATTTCAGATCCTGCGGCGGGTGGCCGATCGAGGCGAAGGGGAAGATGCGCGTGCCCTCGCCCACTGATGTCCGGCCCGCGACGACGACATGGGACAGCAGCTCGACGCCTTCGCCGAGCTCGACCAGCGCGCCGACATGGCAAAACGGCCCGATCTTCGCCGAGCCGGCGACGCGCGCGCCCGGCTCAACCACGGCCGAGGGATGAATGTTCGTCATCAGAAAATACTCAACTGCCCATGATCATCGCGGCGAAGGTCGCCTCGGCGATGAGCTTGCCATCGACCAACGCCTCGCCATCGAACTTCCACACGTTGCCGCGGCTCTGCTTCTTGACGACGCGCACCGCGAGCCGGTCGCCCGGCGTCACCGGGCGGCGGAAGCGTGCGCTGTCGACGCTCATGAAGTAGACGAGCTTGCCTTCGGACTCCTGACCGAGCGAGTGGACGACGAGCACGGCCGCGGTCTGCGCCATCGCCTCGATGATGAGCACCCCCGGCATGACGGGGCGCTGCGGAAAATGGCCTTGGAAGAAGTACTCGTCGATCGACACGTTCTTGATGCCGGTCGCGTGTACGCCCTTTTCGACATCGACGACGCGGTCGATCATCAGGAACGGATAGCGGTGCGGGATCAACTGCATGATGCGCAGTATGTCGATCTCTTCGCCCGCCACGTCTGCCTTCGCTTCCATCCTAGTCGCCTTTTTTGGCCGCGAGGCGCCTCAGCATCAAGACCTGGCGATGGTGCTCGCGAATGGGAACGGCGGGCGAGCCCATCACGGTCTCTTTGGGCGCCACGTCGCGCATGACGCCGCTTTGTGCCGCGATGCGTGCGCCCGCGCCAATCGTCAGGTGCCCGGTGAGGCCGACCTGGCCGCCGAGCATGACGTAATCGCCGAGCCGCGTGCTGCCGGAGATGCCGACTTGCGCCACCAGCACACAGCCGCGCCCGATCTGCACGTTGTGCCCGATCTGCACGAGATTATCAATCATGGTACCGGCGCCGATCACGGTATCAGGCCCGGCGCCGCGATCGATCGTGGCATTGGCGCCGACCTCGACGTCGTCGCCGATGATGACGCGGCCCAACTGCGGCACCTTGACGGGACGCGCCGCGTCGGGCGCGAAGCCGAACCCGTCCTGGCCGATGCGCACGCCGGGATAGATGCGCACGCGGTTGCCGACGATGCAGTGGCTCAGGCTTGCATTGGCGCCAACCCGCACCTCGTCGCCGAGGACGACGCCCGCGCCGATCACGGCATTGGCGCCAATGACGCAGGCGCGGCCCAATTCGGCGTTGGCGCCGATGACGGCGTTCGCTTCGACCGCCGTGCCCGCGCCGAGCCTGGCGCTCGGATCGACCACGGCGCTTGCCGCCACGCCCGCGATGGGCGCCGGCTCGGGATAGAAGGCCTGCGCCGCCACGGCATAGGCGCGATAGGGCGCGGGCGTCACGAGCAAGGTCAGCGCCGGCGGCGCGTCGGCCGCGCGGTCGGGATGGACGAAGGCCGCGCCCGCCCGCGTCTTGCGCAGCGCGTCGACATATTTGACATTGTCGAGAAAGCTCACCTGATCGGGGCCGGCGCTGTCGAGCGGCGCCACATCGGTGATGCGGCGCGCGCTGTCGCCCGCGCCCGCGATCGCGGCCCCCGTGCGGGCTGCGAGCTCGGCGATGGTGAAGGGTCCCGCAACCGTGAAGAAGCGCGGATCGGCCATTACTTCGACGCGCTGGATTTCGGCTTCGCCGGCGCCGCCGGCGGTGCCGCTGCCGGCGGCAGGTTGACCGCCATGCTCGGCACCTTCTCGTCGAGCCGCTTCGTCACCTCGGCGGTCATGTCGAGCCCGTCATCCATGTAAAGGAGCGCAGCCTTCGCGACCACCATGGTGGCCTTCCGCTCCTTCGCCACGTCGGCGACGATTTGCAACGCCGAGTTTTCGACCTTGGTCATGGCGTCGCTGTAGCTCTGCTGCATCTCCTGGCGCTTCACCTGCACGTCGTGGTCGAGCGCGGCATAGCGCTGCTGATAGTCCTGCGAGCGTGCGTTGAACACTTCGGGCGCCAGGACAGTGCGCTGGCGCTCGAGCTCGTCGCGCAGGGTCTTGAGGTCGTTCTCCTTTAGCGACACCTCGCGGCTATAGCCGTCCATCTCCTTCTGGACCTGGGCCTGGACGTCCTTGGCGGCTTTCGAATCGCGCATGATCTGCGTCATGTCGACGACGACGATGACGGGTTGCGGCAGGGCCGGCTGCGCCCGCGCCGGAGCCGCGGCGACAAGCGCCGCAAGCGCCAGCCCGCCGGCGAGCCCGTGACCCATACGCATCTAGAACCTCGTGCCGAAGCTCACGTGGAACAGTTCCGTCCGGTCGAACGACTCCTTGAGCACCGGGAAGCCGAGGTCGACTTTGATCGGTCCGAGCGGCGATTTCCACGAAATTCCGGCGCCGACCGAGAGACGCAGAGCGGACGAATCCTGAACGGTCGGGCCGGTCGGATGAATGCCGAAGAGCGAGCCGAAATCGGTGAAGGTGCGGCCGGTGATGCCGAGTTCGGGCGGCAGGCCCAAGGGGAAGCCAAGTGCCATGGAGCCGGTGTAATAGGTCTCGCCGCCGAGCGCGTCGTCGAAGATTGAATCGCGCGGCCCGATGCCGCCGGTCTGGAAGCCGCGCAAATTGTCGCCGCCAACGAAGAAGCGGTCCTCGATGCGCACGTCCTGGTCGATGCCGAGGATATGTCCGCCCTGGCCCGTGACCGAGACGATGTAGTCGGGCGTGATTGGATAATAGGCGCCGGCCTGGACCGTGCCGCGCAGATAGGCCACGTCGCCGCCGAGCCCGGCGACATCCGAGCTGAACGAGGCGAAATAGCCCGAGGTCGGATCCTGGCGGTTGTCGCGCATGTCGTAAAGCGTCGTTTGCCCTACGGCCGAGGTCGAGCGCGTGCCGGTCTGCGCCACGATGAACGGCGAGGTGGTGGCGCTGACGTTGTAGATGCGGTCCTGCCGCAGCGTGTAGGTGAGCGTCTGGCGCAGCGGCTCGGTGATCTGGTAGCCGGCGCGCAGAGTGCCGCCGACGCTGAACTGGCTGAAGCCGGCGAAGCTCGTATCGTCGCGGTTATCGGCGAAGAGGTCGAAGCCGGCGGCGAGGTTGCGGTTCAAGAAATAAGGATCGGTGTAGCTCAAGTCGATGCTTTCGTCGCGCAACGCCACGACGGAGTCGAGCCGCAGATCGAGGCCGCGCCCCAAGAGGTTGCGCTCGTGCACGCCGGCATCGAGCAGTGGCCCGTCCGTCGTCGAATAGCCGACGCCGACCGAGAAATCTCCGGTGGATTTCTCCTGCACCTCGGCGTTGATGATGGTCTTGTCGGGCGCGCTGCCGGGCACGTTGGTGATGTTCACCTTGGAGAAGAAGTCCAGGTTCTTGATCTCCTGCTCGGAGCGGTGGAGCTTCGAGGAGTTGAAGGCGTCGCCCTCGACGAGCCGGAATTCGCGCCGGATCACATCATCGCGCGTGCGCAGATTGCCGATGATGTTGATGCGCTCGACATAGACGCGCGGGCCTTCCTTGATCGTGTAGGTGACGTCGATCGTCTTCGTATCGGCGTTGCGGCGGATCTGCGGCTGGATGTCGACGAAGGCGTAGCCGAGGTTGCCGAGCGTGTCGGTCAGCGCGGTGATTGTCCCCTCGACCTGATCGGCATCGTACCATTCGCCCTCCTTCGTCTTGAGCACGGGCCTGAGCGTCTCCGGATCGACGGTCGGGAGCTGGTTCGTGATGTCAATCTTGCCGAAATGGTAGCGCTCGCCCTCGTCGATGGTGAAAGTGATGATGAAGCCGTCGCGCGCCGGCGCCAGCTCCGCCACGGCCGAGACCAGGCGGAAATCGGCATAGCCCTCGGACAGGTAGAACTTGCGCAGCAGGTCACGGTCGTAGGTAAGCCGGTCCGGATCATAGATATCGTCCGAGCTCAGGAAGCGATACCAGCGCGATTCCTTGGTCTGGATCACCTCGCGTAGCCGGCTCCCGCTGAAAGCCTGGTTGCCAACGAAGTTGATGCCCTCGATGCCAGTCGCGGGCCCCTCGTCGATCTCGAACACGAGATCGACGCGGTTCTGCTCGAGCGGAATGACCTTGGGATCGACCGTCGCGGCAAAACGGCTGTTGCGGCGGTAGAGATCGATGATGCGCTTCACATCGCTCTGTACCTTCTCGCGCGTATAGACCGCGCGCGGCTTCAGCTGGATTTCGTCGTTGAGGCTCTTGTCGGTGATGCGATGGTTGCCCTCGAAGGCGATGCGGTTGATGACCGGGTTCTCGACGACGCGAACGATGAGCGCGTTGCCCTCGCGCCTCAAGGTCACGTCGGTGAAGAGCCCGGTCGCGAACAGCGCCTTCAGCGATTGGTCGACGCGATCGCTGTCAAACTGGTCGCCCGGCTGCACAAGGAGATAAGAGCGCACGGTCTCGGGCTCGACACGCTGCGTGCCTTCGATGCGGATTTCCTCGATGGTTCCGCCCGGCGCAACCTGCGCCCGGGCCGCGCCGACGAGGAGGTGGAAGGTAAGGAGGGTCGCCGCCAGAGCCAATCCGGCTGCCACCCGGGCAAATCTCCGCAAAAATTCCCCCCGACACACGAGCGACGCCGCGGGCCAAGCAAGCGTCAGGTGATGAGACCTTTGATGAACTCAACGATCCGCAAATGCACCAGGTCGTTCCAGGTCGCGAACACCATCAATGTAAGCACCAGAGCCAAACCGAGCCGGAAGCCGTACTCCTGCGCGCGGTGGCCGAGCGGCCGGCCGCGGATCGCCTCGGCCGCATAAAACAGCAGGTGTCCACCGTCAAGCACCGGGATCGGGAACAGGTTGATAAGCCCGAGATTGACCGAGAGCACCGCCATGAACCACAGCAAGGCCACGGCCCCGCCCTGCCACACCTCGCTCGACATTTGCGCGATGCGCACCGGCCCGCCGAGCTCGTCGGTGTTGCGCACGCCGATAACCATCTGCCACACCGCCTCGAGCGTGCCCGTGACGAGGTTCGAGGTTTCGACGCACGACTGCCACAGCGCGTCTGCGGGATTGCGCCGCACGTAGTTCACGCCGCTGCGCTCGATGCCGAGCAGCCCGAGCGTGTGCTCGTTGCCGAAGCGGTCGGTAAGCTTCGTTATGCGCGGCGTCACCGTGATCGTGACGGGATTGCCGTCGCGCCGCAGCACCATGTGCATCGCCGTTCCGGTGTTGAGCCGCACGAGGCGCTGCACGTCCTCGAAGCGCGCGATCTTCTCGCCGTCGATCGCGGCGATGACGTCGCCCGCCTTGATGCCGGCCGCCTCGGCCGCGCTCCCGGCCTGGACGCGCCCGACATCGGCCGGCGTAAAGGGCTGCCCCACCGTCGCGAACAGGAGCGACAGCACGACGAGCGTGAAGATGAAATTCGCAAGCGGCCCCGCTGCCACGACGGCGGTCCGCTGCATGAGGCGCTTGTGGTGGAACGAGACCTCGCGCTCGGCCGCGGTCATAGCCGGAAGGTGGCCGCCCGGCATCGACATGGGATCGGCGTCGCCGAACATCTTGACGTAGCCGCCGAGCGGAACGGCGGAGAGCTTCCAGCGCGTGCCGGCACGGTCGAACCAGCCGAACAGCTCCGGCCCGAAGCCGATCGAGAACACCTCGACGCGCACGTTGTTGTAGCGCGCGACCAGGTAATGTCCGAGCTCGTGCACGAACACCAGGACGGTGAGGACGATCAGGAACGGAACGATATAGCCGAGACTGTCGGACAAAAAATTCATGGCCCGCGCGATCCGTCGAAAGACCCCGGACCATAGCAGGAAATGGCCGTCCGCATGCGGAAAATTCGGGGCGCGCTCGTGACCTTCAGGGGCCGTGCCACACGAGGGGTCCGGCGCCCGCGAGGAACACCGCAAGCCACGCGAGCGCGCTTGCGCCGAGCATGCCGTCGAGCCGATCGAGGAGCCCGCCGTGCCCCGGAATGAGGCGGCCCGAATCTTTGACGCCGAAGCGACGCTTCGCCGCAGATTCGGCGAGATCGCCGAGCTGCGCGGCGATGGCGAGGGCGAGGCTCGCCGGCACGAGCGCAGGCGCCGCGACGCCGAACGGCAGGAACGCCGCCCCCACGAGCGCCGCAGCGGCGAGTCCGCCCGCGAGTCCGGCCCAGGTCTTGTTGGGCGAGAGCGCCGGCGCAAGGCGCGGGCCGCCCAATGTGCGGCCGGCGAGAAACGCCCCCGTATCGGTCGCCCATACGGTGAGGAAGAGCCAGAGCAGGAAGAGCCGGCCCATCTCGCCGCCGAGCCAGATCAAGGCAAGCGTCGGCAGCGCGATCACGGCGCTGCCGAGCGCCGCCCACGCCGCCGTGGCGGCGCGGCCGCCAAGGAACGCAAGCACCGCGCCCGAGGCGACAATGGCGAGAGCCGCGATAGACGCGCCGGCGCCTTCCGCCGCGCACGCGAGCGCGTTGGTAACGACGAGTGCAACCGTTGCCGGCCCGCCGCAGCCCGTGAGCCGCGCCCATTCCCAGCCCATCGCCGCCGCAGCGAGCACCACGACCGCCGCGAACACGCCATCGCCGACCCAGAGCGCCGCCAGCGCCAGCGGCGCGAGCACCGCCGCCGAAAGAAGCCGCAGCGGTACATCGCTCGGCGCGCGCGCGGGCGATGAGGGCAATGGTGGTGGAGGATTTATGGTTGCAGGTCCCGCGGGCTCAGGCACCGCCCGCTGCTCAGCGCGTGTGGACGGAAGCGCCGTAGCGGCGCTCGCGGCCGTGGAAGTCGCGCAGCGCGTCCTCGAGATCGCCCTTGTCGAAATCGGGCCACAGAGTGTTGGTGAAAACGAGCTCGGCGTAGGCCGATTGCCACAAGAGGAAATTGCTGATGCGCTGCTCGCCGCTGGTGCGGATGAGGAGATCGGGATCGGGCATGCCGTCGGTCAGAAGAAAGCGGCCGAAGGAATCCTCGTCGATCGCCTCGAGCGCAAGGCGCCCCTCCTTCACCGCCTCGGCGATGCGGCGCGCGGCCAAGGCAATCTCGGCGCGGCCGCCATAGGACAGGGCGATGGAAAGATCGATCCGGCCATTGTCGCGCGTCAGCGTCTCGGCGTTGTCGATGAGGGTGACGATGTCGGGCGCAAGCCGAGCACGGTCGCCGATCATGCGGAAGCGCACGCCCTTCTGATGCAGTTCGGCGATCTCGCCGCGCAGGTAGTGGCGCAGGAGGCCCATCAGGTCCTCGATCTCGCCGGGCGGTCGCTTCCAGTTCTCCGACGAGAAGCCGAAAAGCGTCAGATAGCGGATGCCGAGCTCGGCGGCGGCGGTGACGGTGCGGCGCACCGCCTCGGCGCCGCGGCGGTGGCCGGCGATGCGCGGCAGGCCGCGCGATTTCGCCCAGCGCCCGTTGCCGTCCATGATGATGGCGACGTGCTGCGGCGGCGGCGACGTGCCGGGATCATTCTGCGTGGTCGAGCTCAAACCTGAAGGATCTCCTTGTCCTTCTGCGCGAGCATGTCGTCGATGCGCTTGATGAGGGCGTCGGTCAGCGTCTGAATCTCATGCTGCAGTTTTTTGTGCTGGTCCTGGCTGATCGTCCCGTCCTTTTCCTTCTTTTTCAAGCCGTCGAGCCCGTCGCGGCGCACGTTGCGGACGGAGACGCGCGCGGCTTCGGTGTATTTCGCGGCGACCTTGGTGAGCTCGCGCCGCCGCTCCTCGTTGAGGTCGGGGATGGGCACGCGAATGGTCTGTCCCTCGGTCTGCGGGTTGAGGCCGAGCCCGGCCTCGCGGATCGCCTTGTCGACCGCCTTGGTGACGCCGCGGTCCCACACCTGCACGACGATGAGGCGCGGCTCGGGCACGCTGATCGTGCCGACCTGGTTCAACGGCATGGCATTACCGTAGGCATCGACCATGACGGGATCGAGAAGGCTCGCCGAGGCGCGGCCCGTGCGCAAGCCCGCGAACTCTTTGCGCAGCACCTCGCACGCTCCATCCATGCGGCGCCGCAGCTCGGCTACGACAGGGTCCTCGCTCATGATGCCCTCTCTTCGGTGATCATGGTGTATCGCCCGCGGCCGGTGACCACGTCGGCGAATCCGCCGTGCTCGTAGATCGAGAAGACCAGGATGGGAATGTGGTTCTCGCGCGCGAGCGAGATCGCCGCCGCGTCCATGACCTTGAGGTCGCGCGACAGCACTTCGAGATAGTCGAGCCGTTCGTAGCGCTTGGCGTTCTTGTCGCGGTTCGGATCGGCGCTATAGACGCCGTCGACCTTCGTCGCCTTCAGAAGCGCGTTGCATTCCGTCTCCGAGGCGCGCAACGCCGCCGCGGTGTCGGTCGAGAAGAAGGGGTTGCCGGTGCCGGCGGCGAAGATGACGACACGGCCCTTTTCCATGTGGCGGATGGCGCGGCGGCGGATATAGGGCTCGCACACCGATTGCATGCTGATCGCCGACTGAACGCGCGTCGGCACGTCGCGCTGCTCCAAGGCTCCCTGCAGCGCGAGCGCGTTGATGACGGTCGCCAGCATGCCCATGTAGTCCGCGGTCGCGCGCTCCATGCCGCCCGAGGCGCCGGCGAGGCCGCGGAAGATGTTGCCGCCGCCGATCACGATCGCGACCTCGACGCCCATGGCGTGAACGACGCGGATCTCCTCGGCGAGCCGCCCCACGAACCCGGGGTCGAGCCCGTAATTCTGGTCGCCCATCAGCGCCTCGCCCGAGAGCTTCAGGAGGACGCGCGGGTAGCGCACGGAACTGTCGGCAGGCATGGCGCGGATCATACAACACTCCGGCCGCGCCGGGCCACGCGGCAATCACGCCCGCGCCGCGGGCGGCTCAGTGTTTAAGCTGCGCCTGGACCTCGGCTGCGAAATCGGTGGCGGCGCGCTCGATTCCCTCGCCCAGGGCGAAGCGCACGAAGCCCACGACCTTGATCGGCGCGCCCGCCTCCTTGGCCGCCGCCTCGATCACCTTCGCCACCCGGGTCTCGCCGTCGATGACGAAGATCTGGTCGAGCAGCACGGTCTCCTCGTAGAACTTGCGCAGCCGCCCCTCGACCATCTTGTCGACGATCTGGTCGGCCTTGCCCGAGGCGCGCGCCTGCTCGCGCAGCACGCCGCGTTCGCGCTCCAGGGCCGCGGCATCGACGGAGGCAATGTCGAGATATTGCGGATTGGCGGCGGCGACATGCATCGCGAGCTGCTTGCCCAAGGCCGCTACCCGTTCGGCGCTCCCCGTCGATTCGAGCGCGACGAGCACGCCGATGCGGCCGAGATTGGGCGCGACCGCGCTGTGCATGTAGGAGGCGACGACGCCGTTCTTCACGGCGAATCGCCGTGCGCGGCGCACCGCCATGTTCTCGCCGACCGTGGCGATGAGGTGGGTCAGCTCGTCGCCGACGCTGCGCCCGCTCGCCATCGGCAGCGCCTTCAGCGCCTCGACATCCTCGCCCTTGTCGCGGGCGTGCTCGGCGACGGCGCGCGCGAAGCTCTGGAACGTGTCGTTGCGCGAGACGAAATCGGTCTCCGCGTTGACCTCGACGACGGCGCCGACATTGCCGGCGACGGCGACACTCACGAGCCCCTCGGCCGCGACGCGCCCCGCCTTCTTGGCGGCGGCCGCGAGGCCCTTCTTCCTGAGCCAGTCGACCGCGCCTTCCACATCACCCGATGTCTCGCTCAGCGCGCGCTTGCAGTCCATCATGCCGGCGCCGGTCTTGTCGCGCAGCTCCTTGACGAGCGCCGCCGTGATCTCGGCCATGTCTCTCCTCCAACAGGCTCAGGCGGTGGGACGGTCCTCGGGGGCGGCTTCGGGCACCACCTCCGGCGGCACCTCGGCGCGCGCGCCGATGTCGGCGCCCGAGGCCGCGAGCTCCGCCTGCAGGCCCTCGAGCACCGCGCCCGACACGAGCTCGCAGTAGAGATGAATGGCGCGCATCGCGTCGTCGTTGCCGGGGATCGGATAACTGATCCCCTCGGGCGAGGAATTGCTGTCGAGCACGGCCACCACCGGGATCTTCAGCTTGTTCGCCTCCTGCACCGCGATCGCCTCCTTGTTCGTGTCGATGACGAACAGGATGTCGGGGAGGCCGCCCATCTCCTTGATGCCGCCCAGCGCGCGTTCGAGCTTGTCGCGGTCGCGCGTCAGTCCCAGAAGCTCGCGCTTCGTCAGGCCGGCGGACGGTTGCGTCACGTTCTCATCGAGATCGCGCAGACGCTTGATCGATTGCGAGATGGTCTTGAAATTGGTGAGCATGCCGCCGAGCCAGCGCGAATTGACGAAATACTGGCCGCAGCGTTTGGCGGCCTCGGCCACCGGCTCCTGCGCCTGACGCTTGGTGCCGACGAAGAGCACGCGCCCGCCGCCCGCCGCCACGTCGCGGATCGCCTCGAGCGCGCGGTGAAGGAGCGGTACGGTCTGCTCCAGGTCGATGATGTGGACGCCGTTGCGCACGCCGAAGATGAAAGGCTTCATCTCCGGGTTCCAGCGGCGCGTGTGATGGCCGAAATGGACGCCGGCCTCCAAGAGCTGGCGCATGGTGAAGTCGGGCATTGCCACGGGGGCTGATCCTTTCTCCGGTTGTGCCGCCGCGGGGGTCATCGATTGCTCGACACCGGAGCGACCTTCGCCGGAAGGCCGCATCCCCGCGTGAGGGGTTGAGCGCGCTAGATAGGAAAATTCGCGGCTTTTGGCAAGAAGCACCCGCTCACGGCGGCACGAGCGGCGCGACCGCATCGAGGCCCGCGGGGATCCCGGTGACGAGCTCGCCCGGCACGCGCGCGCATTCCCCTTCGCGCTGCGCGACGCAAAATCCGCCGAAGCATTCCCGCACGCGGAAGGCCCCCGCATCGGGCACGTGCCCGAGCGCGACGAGCGTGTTGAAGCCCGCCGTCTCGCGCGCCAACTCGGCCTCGTCCTTGGGCAGATAGAGCGGACCCGGCACGTGCAAATAGGAATATCCGCCCGAGCTCGGCCAGCTCATGCCCCAGAGACCGACGCCGCACGCCGACGGCATCGCGGCGACGGCGAGCGCGGCGCGGAGCGCGTTCTCGTCCTGCCGCCACAATGGCGCATATCCGCCCGACGCCGACTCCCCGGCCGAGAACAGCGCCCATAGCCCCGCCGCCGCGAGCCCGCATGTGTGCCACGCGTGTGCGGGGATGCGGCCCTCGGCGCGGAGCCGCGCTTCGGCCCACACCGCAAGCCGCGCGAGGCCCAGCGCCGCCAGCATCACGGCGAGCAGGATCGCGGGATAGAGGATGCGCAGCTCCTTGTGCGGCAGCGCCGTGTACTCGGCAAACGTCACGAGCGCGGCCACGCCGAGCATCGGCAGGCGATAGCTGCCGATGACGGCAAGGAACGGGATGATGGCGATGCCCGCACCCCAGAAGAGCGCGAGCAGCGCGAAATAAGTGGCGCCCCCGCCGGCGCCGAAGGACGCGTTGACGCCATAAAGAGAATTGTAGACGGAATTGTACCAGACCGAGGCGAAGGGAAAGCCCCAAGTGGGCCAGTCGAGAAGGCCGCCCGCGAGCGCCGACGCAAACGCGCCTGCGAGGACCGGTGCCAATCGCGCGCGCCACGCGCCCCAGCCCGCCCAGAGCACGATCACCGCGAGCGCCGGCGCGAGGTGGTAGCGCACGTCGAAGACGAGGCCGAACACGAGCCCCGCAACGATGAGGCGCGCGCGGCCTTGCGGCCGATAACCGGGCTCGGCGAGATAAGCGGCGATGACGAGAAGGTGGGCTGCGATCTCTTCCTGCCCCGCGCGCGGCCCGAAATAAACCGCATCGGCCGAGAGCGCCATCGCCCAGGCGGCGACGAACCCGCCGGCAAGGCCGTAAAAGCGCCGGCCCCACAGAAAGGCGATGACGACGCACGACGTCGAGAGCAGCGACAGCGCGGCGAAGATCGCCGGCAGATAATAGGCGGGGCCGTCTCCAACCAATCGCGCGAGCCACATCACGCCCGCGAGCGCGCCCGGCACAAGCCACGAGCGCGCGCCATACTGGAACTCCCACGGGACGAGGCCGGTGCCGTAGACGAGCCGGTGCGCCTGCTCGATCGATTGGTAGATCTCGTCCGGCTGATGCAGGTTGGGCGTGAGCACGATCAGCAGGAACCGCAGCAGGAAAGCGGCCAGCACGATCGCGGCAAGGCCCGCGAGCGGCCCCGCGCCCAAGGTGCGTGCCGACGCGCTCACGGCATCGGACGCCCGGTCACGGTTTCTGGAGCGTGAAGGTGAGCACGCCTTGGGCTTCGCTCGCGGCGAGAAGGCGGCAGCCGGTGGTCTTGCAGAAATGCTCGAAGTCCTTCGTCGCGCCGGGATCAGTCGCGAGCACGACGAGCCGGCCGCCGGGCGCCACGTCTTTCAGGGCCTTGCGCGCCTTCAGCACCGGCAGCGGGCATTTCATGCCCTTGGTATCGACGACGATTTCGGCCTCGCTCATGGCGGGCCGAAGCGGTTGTCGCGCGGGAAGCCGCGCGGCGCCACGCGGCCCGCGCTCGCGCGCGCGCCCACCCAATTCGCGAGCTCGGTCTCGAGCCGCGTGCGCTCGCCCTGCTTCCAGCTCAGGCCCTCGGCGAGCGTGATGACCTTGGCGTCGGCGAGGCCGCCGTCATGGAAGCGCTGCAGGATGACGCCGCGGCCACGCGCCATCTCCGGCGCTTCGGCGAGCGGGAAGAGCAGGAGCTTGCGGTTGTCGCCGACGCACGCGACCGTGTCGCCCTCGGCCGGAACCGCGACGAGCGCCTGAGCCCCCTCGCCCGGCACCATCACCTGCTTGCCCGCGCGCGTCTGCGCCAGCACCTCGTCCGCCGGCACGACGAAGCCGCGCCCGTCATTCGCCGCCAGGAGCAGCTTCTGCCCCGCGACGTAGCGCAGCATCGCGACGACATCGTGCTCGTTGTCGAGATCGAGCATGAGGCGCAGCGGCTCGCCATGCCCGCGCCCGCCCGGCAGCTTGTCGGCGGCGAGCGTGTAGAAGCGCCCGTCCGTGGCAAAAACGAGAATGCGCTCGGTCGTGTCGGACTGGACGACGAAGCGCGGCCCGTCGCCCTCCTTGTATTTGAGCTCGGCGAGATTGACGTTGTGGCCGCGGATCGCGCGGATCCAGCCTTTGGCCGAGCACACGATGGTCAAGGGCTCGCGCTCGACGAGCGCCTCGACCGGAACCTGCACATCGGCGGGCGGCGCGCCGATCTCGGTGCGGCGGCGGCCAAGCGGCGTATTCGCGTATTCCTTCCTCAGCTCGATGATCTCGGCGCCCACCGCTTTCCATTGCCGCTTGTCGTCGCCCAGAAGCTCGTCCAGTTCCTTGCGCTCGGCCGCAAGCGCCGCCAGCTCCTTCTTGATCGCCATCTCCTCGAGCCGGCGGAGCGCCCGGAGCCGCGTGTTGAGGATCGCCTCGACCTGCACCTCCGTCAGCTTCCAGCGCTTCATCAGGCGCGCCTTCGGATCGTCCTCCTCGCGAATGATGCGGATCACCTCGTCGAGGTTGAGATAGACGATGATCTGGCCTTTGAGGATCTCGCTGCGCCGCGCGATTTCGTCGGCACGGAAGCGCGAGCGGCGCTGCAAGACTTCGCGGCGATGGTCGAGGAAGGCCTGGAGCGCCTCCTTCAATGACATGACGCGCGGCACGCTCGCCGCATCGAGCACATTCATGTTGAGCGGAACGCGCCCCTCGAGCTCGGTCGCGCGGAAGAGCGATTCCATCAGCACGCCGGCATCGACGTTGCGCGATTTCGGCTCGAGCACGAGGCGGACAGTCTCGGCCGATTCATCGCGCACATCGGCCAGAAGCGGCAGCTTCTTCTCCTCGAGAAGCTGCGCGATGCGCTCGATGAGGCGCGACTTCTGGACCTGGTACGGGATTTCCGTCACCACCACCTGGTAGAGCCCGTTCTTCAGCGCCTCGCGCTCCCAGCGCGCGCGCACGCGGAAGCTGCCGCGTCCGGTGGCATAAGCCTCGGCGATCGCGGCCGCGCTCTCGACAAGCACACCGCCCGTCGGGAAATCGGGCCCGCGCACGTGCTCCAGCAGCTCCGCGTCGCTTGCCCGCGGCTTCTTCACCAAAAGCTGGAGCGCGTCGCACAGCTCGACGATGTTGTGCGGCGGCACGCTCGTCGCCATGCCGACAGCGATGCCGGAGGCGCCGTTCGCCAAGAGGTTCGGGAAGCGCGCCGGCAGCACCAGCGGCTCGTTGTTCTCGCCGTCATAGGTTGCGCGGAAATCGACGGCGTTCTCGTCGATCCCTTGGAGCAGCGCTTCGGCGATCGCAGTGAGGCGGCTCTCGGTGTAGCGATAGGCGGCAGCGTTGTCGCCGTCGATGTTGCCGAAATTGCCTTGGCCGTCGACGAGCGGATAGCGCTGCACGAAATCCTGCGCCAGGCGCACGAGCGCCTCGTAGACCGCGGCCTCGCCGTGCGGATGGAACTTGCCGATAACGTCGCCGACGACGCGCGCGCATTTCTTATAGCCCGAATTCGGATCGAGCTTCAGCTCGCGCATCGCATAGAGGAGCCGGCGGTGAACGGGTTTCAACCCATCGCGCACATCGGGAAGCGAGCGCGCGATGATGGTCGAGAGCGCGTAGGAGAGATAGCGCTCGCCCAACGCATCGGCGAACGGCACGTCGCGGGTTTCGGCCAGGGCGGTGGTGCTCATGTCGGGGCAGATACTAACGCCTTCCGGCTCACGATGACGCGTCCTTCCGGCGTCAAGCGCACGACATTCACGGTCGCCTCGAGATCGGGCGAGCCCGAATAATAGGCCTCGACCTCGCCGCGCCCGACCTTGGCGGCGCGGTTCCAATGGCCCAAAGCGACGTAGTCAGCACGAGTCGCAGCGATCTCGTCGTCGCTGATGAGCCACGATGGCCGGAGCGCCGTCGCCGGATCGGGCTTAGGCTCGTAATGCCCGTGCGCCAGGACGACGTGCCAGCGCCGGCTGCGCCCGCGCGGCGATTCGAGCGGCGCCATATTGCCGTAGTCGCGGTGCGCGCGCCCCCACACTTCGAGATCGAGCGCCGGGAAATGGACGCTCTCCTCGTGCGTGACGCCGAGGATGGCGAGGTTTGCGACGCGCGCGAGGTTGCCGCGGTGGAACGCCGACTCGGGGATCGCCGGATCGTGGTTGCCGGGCAGGATCACGACCGGCATGGCGGCCTCGGCGATCACAGCCGCCGTGCGCGCCAGAAGCTCGAGCGGCAAGCGGTTGTGCTCGAACGTGTCGCCGGCCAGCAGCAGCAGATCGGCGGCTTCCGCCCGCGCGGTCGCGACGACCGCGGCAAGCGCGGCGGTGCCGTCATCGGCAAGCGTATCCACATGCACGTCGGAGCTGTGGACGAGAACGACCTCTTTCATGCGCGCGAGGATAAAAGATTGCCCGCGCGGTTGCGAACCGGAAGTTTGGCGCGGGCTCAGGCGCCCGGAACGGCGAGGTGAAGGACGATCGCGAAGATCAGCATGCCGACCGAGACCGAAAGGATGGGCAGGAGCAGCTCAAGCATCGCCTCGCGCGCGGGCTCCTGGCCGGTATTCGAGACGAAATCGCCGTCGAGCCAGCGCCGCAGGCCGGGAAAGCCGATGACGCCGCGCCGCCGCCCGATGTGGCGCAGGACGCCGTAGAGCGTCGCCGTGACGACGACGAGCAGCGTGACCACCACGAGCACCAGACCCTGATATTTGGGCCCGGCGAAGCCCCACCAGGCTGAGACGATGAGGAGCGCCGCGAGCGCCAGCACGATGCGATAAATCACAGGATGAATGAAGACCGAGCGCTGATCGCCGTCGTTGGGCAAAGACATCGCGGGTGCCTCCCGATTGGCTCGCTCTTCGGCCAACGCGGGCGGCGGCGCGATGATGCGCAATTCGACCTGCGGCTTAAGAGGATGCCGGCTTCTTTACTCGTGCGATGCGGCCGTCGCCAGCTCGGCTAAAGACACCATCGTCGCGCGCGCATTGTCTTCGAGCCGCGCGCGCACGCCTTCGAAGATCATGCGGCCGAGCCCGCTCTGGTAAAGCCAGAGGCTGTTCTGGTGGCCGTCGAAAGACGGCTCGCCCGCCAGTTCGCCCCACGGGACATAGCCGGTGCCGAGCCCGACGCCGAACAGGCCCGGCAGCGCCGTCCCGTCGGTGCGCACGAGCCGGCTCATGCGATCGACCGCAACGCGGCCCCCATCGGCCGCCAGCGATATGCGCCCGCCGGTCGGGCCATAGACCGGCACGGTGTTCGGTTGATATCCGAGCGCCGGCACGATGAGCGCCGCCTCGTCGAAAATGTTCCTGAGTTTTTCCGGGGTCTGGCTGGCGACCGGCACGAGCCGCACGCGCGGCTCGGGCGCGGCGCCGGGCCGGCCGGCGATGCGCCGCCACAGCTCGCGCCCATCGTTGCGCAATCCTCCCATGCGATGGACGCGTCCGGTCATGGGACACACGTCGCGCGCGGTGTATGTAAATCTGTCCGCGCGCGCCTCGCCTTCGTTGCCGTAGAAGATACGCTGCGGCCGGCGATGCACGATCGTGATGTCGCCCTCTGCGAAGGCTACGCCGGAGAACTTGTTGAGCAGCACCCACGCCGCGGAAAAGGCGCTGTGCGAACCGCCGACGATCACCACCTTCGGGCGCTTCGCCGCAGCGAGGATGCGCGTGGCCTCGGCGATGCCCGGCGGCTTCAGCAGCTGCCCGCTCGGCACGATCTTCTCGCGCGCTTGATCGGCGAGCCGCACGCCCGGCACAAGCTCGCGCGAGAGGCGGGCCGTGATGTCCTGATGGCCGCCGAGGCCGAATACGACCGCGCGCGCAGCGAGCGTCTCGCCGCCCTTGAGTTGCACTGTGACGCCGCCATCGAAGCCGAGACGCACGGAACTCGCCTCGTCGCGAGCCACGCGACAGCCGCGCGCGTTCGCCACGGTCGGCGCCAGCGCCTCGCCGAGGCATCGCTCGAAATCCGCGATGAGCTGCAGCGGCGGATATAGATGCCGCATCGCTTCGAGCTTGCGCGTCGGTCCGGCATCGAGGACAGGCGCGAATGCGTCGCGCGCCGCATCCCCATCGAGACATTCGAGGAATGACGTGCCGGGCGAATCCGCGTTGATTACATAACCGTCGAGCGAACCGCCAAACTTCGCGCTGCGCTCCACGACCGCGACGCCCTGCTCCAGGAGCCATCCCAGCTTGCCGTGCTGCGCCGCCCACACAAGCGGCCCCGTGCCGGCCGGCCCGCCGCCGAGAATCACAAGACCGTACATGCACCTCCTTCACACCGCGCAACCGCCGCGCGCGACGCAGCAAACATCACAAAGAAAACACTGTTCCGTGGACCACCTGTCGCAGAGCCGAGTGCGAGCGATGACGGGGCCGGTGATCTGCGATAATCTTTCGTGCCGCGGCCGCTCTGAGAAACGGCGTGACCCGCTGCGAGATTTCTGCGAAACGGCGCATCGAAAAGGCGGAGGAAATTTATGGCGCTCATCGAACGCCCTTTGGGATATAGCCTCGACGGCCACCAGTTCGACGGCATTCTCGTCTACGACGACAGCGTCAAGTCGAAGCGACCGGCAGTTCTCATGCAGCCCGATTGGGACGGCGCCGGGGCCAAGGCCGTGGGCCAGGCGAAAATCGTCGCCGGCCAGGATTACGTCGTCTATGTCGCCGACATGTTCGGCGATGGTTACAAGCCCGGCAATTTCGATCAGAAGATGACGGCGTCAAGATTCGTCCACGACGACATCGCGCGCTCACGCGCGCGCGGCAACAAGGCAATGGATGTGTTTCTCGCCGAGGGCCAGAAGCTCGGCCTCATCGATCCGGCGCGCGCGGCGGGCATCGGCTATTGCTTCGGCGCCGGGTGCCTCTTCGACCTCGCGCGCGAGGGCCGCGCCTTCAAGGCGCTCACGGCATTTCACATCACCTATCCCGGCACGACCGATCCCGCAGGCGCGGCCAAGGTCAAAGGGGCGGTGCTGGTGATCCATGGCGCCGAGGATCCGGTGACGCCGCGCCCGGCAATCCACGCGCTCGAGGCCGAGCTCGACGCCGCCAAGGTGACATGGCAGACGGTGATGTTCAGCGGCGCCTGCCACTCCTTCTGCGACCCCGAGGCGAAGGCGGCGCCGACGCTCTACGACCCTGCGCTCGCCAAGCGCTCCTACACGCTCATGCGGAATTTCTTCGCCGACCATCTCTGAGCGGGGTGCCGCTGGCGACCGGTCCTTGATCCGGTCGCGGCCGCACCCTATGTACGCATTATGAGTTCGACGATCCGCTTATTCTTCGCTCCTCGCGCCGGCGCGGGGGCCAGGGCCGGCGTTTGGGCACTCGCCCTGGGCTCCTGCTTTCGCGGGAGCGGCGAGTTTCGCGAAATTACCGAACGAACCCAATTTCTCATCTGAAATAAGAGAAATACAGTTTACAAGATTGATTTTATGACATTATCCCCTCACTCGATCGATGAGGGCGAGCGCGTCCGCAGGCGCCTCGGTGCCGCGCCAGGCGACGTGACCGTCAGGCCGCACCAGAACGAGCGGGCGCTCGTAGAGCTCGGCCACCCTGGGATCGGCGAGCGCTACCGTCGTGAACGGCACGCCGCGCCGGCGCGCCGCCGCGGCAAGGTCCTCGCCCTCGGGCGCGCCCGTGCCGAGCCTGAGCAGCACGAAACCCTCGCCGAACAGGTCGAGCGTCGTCTTGCCGTCGCCGATCCAGGCGTGCGGCGCCCGCGCGCCGGGCCGGCTCGTCGGCCGGAAAGACGCGCGGTAGTCGACCGGCGCGAGCCCCTCCTCCGCCGCCACGACCGGCGAGCCGTCGTAGCAGAAGCCGATGCGCAGGCCGAGGCTGCCGGACATGCGGTTGTTGGGCCTGATGCCTTCGATCGACTGGCGCGCAAGGCCGCGCGCCCGCTCGCCCGCCGGCCCCTCGAGCGCGAGCTCGGCGCCGCCCGGCACGTCAATCGTCTCGTAGAACAGCTCGGAGCAGAAGGAGGTGTTGCGCTGCGCCACGGGCCGGCGCTCGATCCCATAGGAGTCGAGCAGCCGCTCGCCGCCCCAGCCATCATGGACCGCGGCAAGCTTCCAGCCGAGATCGACCGCGTCGGCGAGGCCCGTGTTCATGCCGAGCCCGCCCGTCGGCGAATTCTGGTGCGCCGCATCGCCGGCGAGGAAGACGCGCCCGCGCCGATATTCCTCGGCCACGAATTCGAGCCGGTCCCAACGCAACACGGCATAGATCTCGTGCGCGAAGGGCGCGCCGATCGCGCGCGCGACACAGGCATTTGCGTCGAAGCCATCGTCGAGCCCGGTCAGCACGGTGAGACGCCACAGCTCCCGCCCGTCGATCGCGATCATCTCCGACCAGCAGCCGGCCGCGTCGCAGAAGCGGTACATCCGGCCCCAGCCCTTGTCGTGCATGCGGCCCAGTTCTTCCGAGCGGATATAGACGGTGACGCTCTTGTCGAGTTGGCCCGCGCCGCCGAGGCCGACGCCCAAGCGCTCGCGTACGACGCTTTGCGCGCCGTCGCAGCCAACGAGCCAGCGCGCGCTGATGCGGCTCTTCTCGCCCGTCCGCACATCGGCCACGGTCGCGACGACGCGGTCCCCCTCCTCGGCAAAGTCTTCGAGCCGCGTCAGGTAGCGGAGCTCGACCTTCGGGATGGTGCGTGCGAAGTCGCGCAGGATCGGATCGAAATAGAGCTGCGGGCAATGCCGGTCGCGTACCGGCGAGAACGGATGCGTGGGCTCGGCGTCGTAGGACGGGATGCGGTGACGGCCCAGCTCATAGCCCACCATCGTCGTCACGTAGATGAGATCGAGGGGCAGATGGTGTGGCCAACCCGCCTCGATCACGCGCTCGGCGATGCCCCAGCGGCGGCAGAACTCCATGCTGCGGATGTGCACGTTCGACATTTTCGGCACCGAGATCGTGCCGTCGCGCTGCTCGACCAGGATGACACTGACGCCGCGCAAGCCCAGCTCGATCGCGAGGCCGAGCCCGACCGGCCCGCCGCCGCAAATGAGGACCGCGGCATCGACAGTCACTGCATCGTTATTTGCATTCGTCATGATCGCTGTAACACTCGTAAAAGCTCGATAAAAGCCACACCCGCGGGGCCAAGTTCTTGCTTTTGAATCATTTGCACAGCCTTATAATAGGAAGACCAGAAAATTAATAAACGAGGACGACGTTTGCGAACGCGTCCGAGACAGGGCGGCATCTGGCGTCCGCTCCCGCGGGTTTGGCCGTGGGCGCTTGCGGCGGCGCTTGCGTGCGCGCCGAGCCTTGCGGCGCACGCCGATGAGGGCGTGCCGCTCGGCAAGGATCTCGCCGGCGAGGCGTGCCACTTTGCGGCGCCGGTCGAGCGCAACGCGCCCGCCGATCCGATCCTGTGCGGCGCCAACAGCAACGCGGTCGGCACGCTCTGGTCTTCGCCGGCGAGCGGTGCGTTGCCTACCGAGCCCGCTGCCCGGCGCGCAGCCATCATCGAGACCGCACACGCGATCGCGGCGCCGCTCGCCGAAAAGTCGGCGCTCCGCTGCAGCGCCGGCGATGCGCTTTCGGGCACGAGCGATGCCCTCATATTCGCTTGCACCGAGGAGAGCTCGGGCTGGCCGCGGATCGTGCTCGTGACCTCCGCCGGCGACATCGTCTATGCCGCCGACGGCCTTCCCGCGCTTCTGCCGGTGCTCCAGGCGGGGCTTGCCGCGGCGACCGGCCGGCCCTTCTCCGCCGACGAGACCGAGGCCGCGTTCCGCATCGTCGACCAGAAATTCCCCGGCGAACTGGCGCGTGCCGGCGGCGCCGACGCCGCGAGCTACAAGGCGCTCATCGAGCTTGGCCGCCTTGATGGCGCCGCCAACGACTATGCCGGCGCCGAAGCCGCCTATCGGCGCGCACTCGACATCGAGACGCGCATCTTCGGCGGCAATGCCACCGCCGTCGGCGAGACGCTGATGGAACTGGCGCTCCAGGTCAGCAACCAGGCGCGCTTCGACGAGGCAGCAGGCCTCTTCCGCCGTGCCGAGACGATCGTCGATGCCGCGCCCGATGTTGCGGCGCGCGCGCGGCTCGCCTCTTATCGGGCGCTCGACGCCGCGAACCAGCGCCACTTCGCCGACGCGCTCAAATTCGCCCACGCCGCATCCCAGATGCGGCGCCAGGAGCTCGGTGGCGCGGGTGGCCCCGCACCGGCCGCCGGCGCCGACGCCGCGCCCGCCCCAAGCCGCGGCGAGCTTGCGCATTCGCTCCGCATCGAGGCCGAGATGGCGCTTCGCCTCGGCGATCTGCCGACCGCGCTCGCCAGCGCCACGGAAGTGCTCGAGATCATCAATCAGGAGCCGGGACTGCCGCTCTGGTGGCGGCCCGAGGCGGTGATGATGATGGCCGAGATCGACGCCCGCCGCGAGCGCGTGGTCTCGGCCGAGCGCCAGTTCCGTGCCGCGATCGAGATGGAGAAGCGGCTTTTCGGCGAGACCGCGCCGACCGCGCTTAGCATGCTGCGGCTCGGCCAGTTCTATAGCGACCAGCAGGTCTATTCCGCCGCCGTCGAGGCGTACGAGCCGGCGTTTGCGATCCTCGCGCGCGATCCGGTGACACGCGCAGCGATCGTTCCCGACCAGATCCTGCCTTACCTCGAAGCGGTGGCGCAGCTCGCCAAGACCGAGCCGGGCAAACGTGCCGCGCTTTACGCCGAGGCCTTCCGCGCGAGTCAGCTCATTGGTTCCGACGTCGCCGGCCGCACCATCGCGCGCGCAGCCCAGCGCCTCGCCGCCGACAGCAGCGGGCTCAAGGACCTGCTCACCACGGCGCAGGACGCGCAGCGTCAGCGCAACACGCTGCGCATCGAGCTCGCGGCCGAGACCGCGAAGCCCGACGACCGACGCAGTGCCGCGCGCGAGCGCAGTCTCGCCGAAGAGCTTGGCGCAGCTAGCGACAAGGCCGACGCGGCCGCACGCGAGATCGCCGCGAAGTTCCCCGCCTATGCCCATTTCGCCGATCCCGGCCCGGCAGGCCTCGACAGCCTGCAGCATGCGCTCGGGCCGGGCGAGGCTTTCCTCACCTACGTCGCCGGCGCGCGCTCGAGCTACGCCATCCTCGTCACCGCCGGGTCGATGCAGCTGCAGCGGATCGACACGACGAACGCCGCGCTCGCGAGCGACGTCGCGGAGCTGCGGCGCGCCTTCGTGCCACGCCTCGGCGCCGTCGGCGATTTCGATCTCGCCCTCTCTTATGAGCTTTACCGCCTCCTCCTCGCGCCGATCGAGCCTGGGCTCGGCGACGTCGCGCATCTCGTGGTGGCGCCCTCGGGCGCGCTCGCGAGCCTACCGTTCGGCCTCCTCGTAACGGCGGCTCCCGCCGCCAGCGCGCGCCACGACTACCGCGCCGCGAGCTGGCTCCTGCGGCGCATGGACGTGAGCCAGGTTCCTTCCGCGCGCGGCTTCCTTGAGCTGCGGCAAGGCGCGGCACGACGCGTTGCCGCGCCGAAGCCGCTGCTCGCCGTCGCCGATCCGGCCCTCTCGGGACCGATGACCGAGAGCGACGGTTCCGCCTCGAGGGCGCTCGCCGCGCTGTCCGGCCGCTGCCGCGAGAACGGACCGATGCCGGCCGACGTGCTGCGCGCGCTGCCGCCGCTGCACGAGACCGCCAACGAGGTCCGCGCTGTCGACCGCGTGCTGGGGCCCGGCGGCGATCTGCTCCTTGGCGCCGGTGCGACCGAGGCCGCCCTCCGCGCCCGCCCGCTCGATCAGTACCGCGTGCTCTATTTCGCGACGCACGGGCTCCTGCCGGGCGAGCTTCACTGCCAGGCCGAGCCCGGGCTCGTGCTCTCGCCACCGCCCCAGACCGCGACCTCGACCGACGAGGACGGCGTCCTCGAGGCGAGCGAGATCGCGGGTCTGAAGCTCAACGCCGATCTCGTCGTGCTATCGGCCTGCAACACAGCGGAAAGCGGCGGCCAATTCGGCGGCGAGGCGCTCGACGGTCTTGCAGAATCCTTCTTCAACGCCGGTGCCCGCACGGTGCTCGCGAGCCACTGGGAAGTGCCATCGCTGGCGACCGTGCGGCTCATGACTTCGCTCTTCGAAGCGCGGGCGCGCGACCCGCGTGCGGGACTTGCCGGGGCGCTGCGCCAGGCGCAGCTTGGGCTCGTTAACGATCCCGCCACATCACACCCTTACTTTTGGGCGGCTTTCAGTATAATCGGCGATGGAGCGGCGCCCGACCGGACGGTTGCGGTGCCCGCGGCCGACGAACCTTCACGGGGGCGAACGTGAGCCGAGCACTGCTTGCGCTTGCGGCATTGACCGCGATGCTGGTTTGGCCGGGAGCCCCGGCCCGTGCCGACGACATGGTCGTTGTGGCCGCGCGCGGCATTGCGCTTGCGCCCGGAACCCGCGTCGATCCGGCGAAACCCCTCGTCCTCGCCCAGGGCCAGCACGTAACGCTCATCGCCTTGAACGGCACGACGCTGAAGCTCGATGGCCCCTATGACAAGGCGCCGGCGCTGGCCGACGGCGGCAGCGACCTGGGCCAGGCGCTGGCCGCGCTCGTGACGCAGAATACGGCGCGCACGACCGAGGCCGGCGTCACGCGCGCGGCCGCGACCGTCGCGCACCTGCCCTCGCCCTGGCTGCTCGATGTGAGCCGCGGCGGGAGTGTATGCCTGCGCGATGGCGCCATGCCGGTGTTCTGGCGCCCGACGGACAAGGCGGCGGCGCATCTCACGGTGATGCCAGCCGACCGCAGCTGGAAGGGCGAGGCGAAATGGCCCGCCGGCGACGACGAACTCTCGGCGCCGAGCGACCTGCCGGTCCATGGCGACGCCATCTATTTCATGACGATCGATAACGGCGAGGAAGCGGCCATCACGGTCAACCTCATTCCCCGCACCCTTGCCAGCACGGCGATGCAGGCAGCGTGGCTCGCGCATCAGGGCTGCGAGGCACAGGCCGAGGCCTTGCTGCGCCAGGGAAAATGACCGCCGAGGCGATCGCCGCACCGAAGCGCACAATAAGACCGGCATCGCTCGCGCGGGGGCTTGCGCCGCTCATCGTGGCGCTCGCGGCCGCCACCGTCGCCGTGCTCGTCGTACGCTACGTCGCCTTTCTCACCTATGCCGACCGTTTCCTTGGCGACTGGGAGATCGCGGCCTTGACCGCGCCCGAGCCGCAAAGCTCCGACATCGTTGTCGTCGCCATCACCGAGGACACGCTCAAGGCCTTTCCCTACCGCTCGCCAATCGACCGGCAATTCCTGAGCGACCTTGTCACCACACTGGCGGCGCGCGGACCTCGCGCCATCGGCCTCGACATCCTGTTCGACCAGCCGACCGAGCCTGCCAAGGACGCGGCACTTGAAGCGACGCTCAACGCGCTCAAAGTGCCGGTCGTCGTCAGCTATACCGATGATGCGCGCCTTGTCGACGACGAGCAGCGCGAATTTCTCGACCGCTTCGTGCCGGCGCACGACCGCGGATTGGCTACCCTCGCCACCGATCAGTTCGACACCGTGCGCTGGATCTATCCCGGCCATGCACAGAGCAACGGCGCGTATCTCATGAGCTTTCCGCGCGCGCTCGCGGCGTTCGTCGGCATTGCAACGCCGGCAACGCAGCCGCTCATCGCCTGGCACGGCCGGCCGTCGCGCGACGTACCGGCCTTCCGCGAATACGCCGCCGAGATGGTTCCCGCGCTGCCGGCGGAATGGTTCAAGGGCAAGATCGTCCTGATCGGCACGGACATCACGCTCGCCGACCGCCACCGCACGCCCTTCGCGACCGTCTATGAGGGCGGCCAGGGCGTGCTCCCCGGCATCGTCGTGCAGGCGCACGCGCTGTCTCAGCTCATAGAAGGACGCCGTCCGCCGGCCGTGGGCGAGTGGGAGAATTTCGCGCTCGCGGTTGCCTGCGCGCTCGTGGGCGCCGCACTGCCGGCCTTCGGTGGTGCGATCGCGTTCCGCTTCGGCACGGGTGCGCTCTTCCTCGTCGGCTATTGGATCGCCGCCGGCGTGCTGTTCCGCTACCAGGGCATGATGATCGGCCTCATCGCACCCACGATCTCGCTCGCCGGCGCGCACTGGACGATGGAAGGACTCTCCGGCCACGAGGCGCGCAAGCAGCGCGAATTCATCACCGGGGCGTTCTCACGCTATGTCTCGCCCAAGGTGGTGCAGACGCTGATCCGCGACCCGAGCAAGATGTCGCTCGAAGGCGAGCGGCGGATGATGAGCTTCCTGTTCACCGACCTCGCCAATTTCACGTCGCTCTCGGAATCGCTCGAGCCGCACGATCTCGCGAGCCTCTTGAACCAGTATTTCAACGGCATGACCGACATCGTGCTGAAGTACGACGGCACCATCTGCAAGTTCGAGGGCGATGCCGTCTTCGTCATCTTCAACGCGCCCATGGACCAGCCCGACCATGCCGAGCGGGCGGTGCGCTGCGCGCTCGAGATGGATCGCTTCGCCGAGAGCTTCCGCCTCGAGCATGGCACCGCAAGCGTACCCTTCGGGCGAACGCGCATCGGCATCCACAGCGGGCCGGCCGTGGTCGGCAATTTCGGCTCATGGGCACGCTTCGACTACACCGCGTTGGGCGATTCCGTGAATATCGGCGCGCGGCTCGAAGGCGTGAACAAGCAGTTCGGCACGCGCATCTGCGTCAGCGAGGCGACCGCCGCCTTGACGCCTGGCATCAATTACCGCTCGCTCGGCGCGGTCGTCGTGAAAGGCAAGACCAAGGGGATCGGCGTTCTCGAGCCGCTGCACGAGGACGATCCGCGCGGCCCCTTCCTCGAACATTGGTCGACGGCGTTCCACAAGCTCGAGGAGAAGGCACCGGAAGCGCTCTCGCTCCTCGAAGAGCTGCAGCGCGAGGAGCCCGAGGACAAGACCGTCGCGCTTCACATCGAGCGGCTCATGCGCGGCGAGGAAGGCGCCGAGCTTGTCCTCACAGAAAAATAGCTAAGCTCCTTCGAGCACCGGCAGGATCAGCGCCGAGGGATGCTCGGCCGAATGCAGGATCGTGTCGGCGCCGATCTTGTTCGGGTTGTAGTAGTGCGTCCACAACACGTCGGTGACGACGGAATCGCCGTTCACCAGCTCGAGCCGGACGCGGCTGCCGCGTTTGAAGCGGTGTGCCATCGGCTCGATGCTGATCTCGAAGCGATAGACCTTGCCCGGCTCGATCGGCTCGGAGCTGGCATGCGTGTGATAAGGCTCCATCTCCGTGCTCTTCGCGGCGTCGAGGGCGCGATGCGAGGCGCGGAGCCACCCCTTGGTGATCCAGAACGATGCGGGATTGAGATCCTTGGCGCGGTCTTCCGGCGCCTGCGGCAGCTGTTCCGACAGTTTGACGAAGAAATCCGTGTCGGTGCGCGTCGAAGATGCGTAGAGCGTGAGCTTGATGGGCCCGGCGATCTCCAGATCCTCGCTGAGGGGCGCCGTGGTGAAGGTTAGGACGCGGCGGGCTGGATCGGGCTGGCTGTTGGGCCCCATTCCTATCACGCCCATCATCCAGCCGGGATTGGGATAGGAATAAGAGGTCGAGGCCACGCCCGCCGGCGGCTCGCGCGTCAGCATGCCGTCGTTCAATGACGTGATACTCCCGCTTTTGGCGCCCGAGAGATGCCAGGTGACGTAGCGCACACCGGGCGGGGGCCAGGACGGCGCGCTGCGGAAACGATCGGCTCCGCGCACGTACCATTCCACATTTGGCCGCGCCTCCCAGTCGCTCGCGACGCCCTTGAGGTAGCGCTCGTAGAACGGAAGCAGCAAGCGCTCGTGCATCTCGGCGCTGTTGAACTCGCGATTGGCGGCAAACGCATTGACCGGGCCGTTGACGCGGAGCTTTTTGGGCCCGCGCGCTCGGCGATAGCCGTCGATGTTGCCGCGCGTGTGGAGATCGACCTTCCCCCAGATCGCAACGGAGTAGAGCGGCACCTCGATCTCGTGGAGCCGTTCGGCGGCCGCCCGCTCGCGCCAGAAATCGTCGTAAGTCGGGTGCTGCTGCACCAGAAGATTGAGATCGCACTCCTGCTCGCGCGGCTCGGCGCCGTTTGCAGGATGGCGATTGATGATCCGGTTCTGGTTCCACCAGTAGGAACCGAAGAAGTCGCCGAGGATGCCGCCCTGATAGACCGAGGCGCGGTAGGGATCGTTCATGCCGTCGAAGGCCGCGATGCAGGCAAGCGACGGCGGCTTCTGGATCGCCATCCACCATTGCGACATGCAGAAATAGGACTGGCCGATGCCACCGACCTTGCCATTCGACCACGGCTGGCGGCCGAGCCATTCGATGACGTCGTAGAGATCCTTCTGCTCGCTCCTGTCGAGCAACCGGAACGTGCCGCCGGACCTGCCGCAGCCGCGCACGTCCATGTTGGCGTAGGCGTAGCCACGTTGCGTGTAGAAGTCGATCGGCCCCGTCTCGCGCCACAGGAATTGCGGGCTCGCGGGCAGGATGTTGTTGTCGTAGCGATAGGGCGACGGCGCAAACAGAACCGGGAACTTTCCCTCGCCTTCGGGCAAATAAAGCGCAAGTGCGATCTCGACCCCGTCATGGACGCGGACCTTCACCTCGCGCGTGGGCTTGGCGCCGTCGGTCATGTGATCCTCCCTCGAGCCGCGGCGTTCGAGTGTATCTTGCCGCGCGTCGGCCGCAATGACATGCTCAGTTGCCATGGCGACCTTCCGCGAGCACAAGATCCCGAGCCCCACGAGCCGGCCCTATATCTTCACCTTCGCGCCCGCGACACATCTTTGGGTGTGTGAAAGCGGCGCGCACAAGATCGGACGGCTCAGCCTCGCCGAAGGGCGCTTCACGGAGTTCGCCGTCCCGACCCGCGAGGCGCGCCCCATCGGCATCACCGAGGGCAGCGACGGGAACCTATGGTTCACCGAGAATGGCGGTGGCAAAATCGGCCGCATCGCGCGGGACGGCGCTATCACCGAATTCGATCTGCCGACACCCAAGGCCGGCCCGGACGGGATCGGCCTCGGTCCCGACGGCAATGTCTGGTGTGCCGAGCGCGACGCCGGACAGGTCGCGCGCATCACGCCCGAAGGCCGCGTCACCGAATTCGGCGGGTTTCCCGAGGGCGCGCATCCGCTTGCGCCGGTCGTCGTCGGCCAGGAGATCTGGTGGAGCGATCCACCCGGCAGCCGCATCTTCCGCATGGATCCCGGCGGCCGCATCCTCGGCGTGACACAGATGCGTCCGGGCGGCGGCCCGCGCGCGATGGCGCTCCTCTCGGACGGCAACATCTGGTTCGTGCTCGCCGAAAGCCATGCCATGGCGCGCATCGACCGCGGGAGCGGCGCCGTCGCGGAATTTCCGCTCCATCCTCATTCGAGCCCGCGGAGTCTTTGCGAATTGGACGGCGCGATCTGGTTCACGGATGCCGGCGCCAATTCAATCGGCCGCATGAGCTTTGCTGGCAAGCTTCTCGACGAATATCCGGTGCCGACGAGGGACGCGGGCCTGCGCGCAATCAAGCTCCATTCCGACGGGCGCCTCTACTTCACCGAGTTCGACGCTGGCGCCGTGGGCGAGCTCAGCCCCGCCTAAGCGAGAACGACGGGCGCGCATTGAGGATTTCGGGATCGAAGCCCGCGGCGCGTTTGAAGGAGAGCGCAATCGCTTCGAGTTCGGCGCGCGGGATCACGTCCTCAATGTTGGTGAAGCCGTTGGGCGCGCGCTCCTCAGCCATCTGCATGACGATTTCGGGCCCGTAGCGGCGGTTCCTCAGGATAACCTCGTTCATCGGCAGCCGCCGCACGGCATCGTAGGCGGCAAGCGCTGCAACGGGATCGCGCTCGCTCGCGAGCGCGTGGGCGAGGACGCGGGCATCGACGATAGCTTGGCTGCCGGCCTGCGAGCCCACGGGCCGCATCGCGTGCGCGGCATCGCCCATGAGGGTCACGCGGCCGAAGCTCCAGCGGTCGAGCGGGTCGTGATCGGTCTCGGGATATTCGTAGATGTCCTCCGTCGCCGCGATGAGGTCGGCAAGGCGGAGCCACGGGAAATTCCACTGGCGAAACTGCGCGAAGAAGCGCTCCTTCGGCACCTTGCGATCCCAGCTCTCGCGTTCCGGCAACCCACCCGCGTCGCCGAGATGAACGAGCCAGTTGATGAGCGAGCGTCCTCGTGCCGCCGCTCCCTGGCTCATCGGATAAAGCACGGCGCGTTGCTGGTAATGGCCGATCATCGTCTGAGTGCGCCCGTCGAGGAATGCGTCTGCCTCGATCGCGCCACGCCATTGCAGCGCGCCGCTCGCCACCGGCTTCGCCTCATTCGGATGCAGAAAGCGGCGGACGGTCGAGTGGATGCCGTCGGCGCCGATCAGCACGTCGGCACGGACCGATCCGCGCGCCGCTCCGCTCGCTCGGTCAATGAAATGTCCCGTGACTCCGCCTGTGCCTTCCTCGAAAGAAACGAGATGATGGCCGGCGCGAACGTTCTCCGCGCCAATGCGCGCCCGCGTCGCTTCGAGTAGGAGCGCAAGCAGCTCGCCGCGATGGATCGAGTATTGTGGCCAGCGATACCCTGCGCCGAGGCCGCGCGGCTCCGCCCAAATCGGCTGCCCGTGCTTGTTGTAATAGGCGAGCCTCGAAGTCTCGATCCCGGTCCGGGCGAGCGCCGGCCCAAGCCCCAGCTCGATCAGCTCGCGCACCGCATTGGGCTGGAGATTGATGCCGAGGCCCAGCGCCTCGAATTGCGCGGCGCTTTCGCAGACGCAGACTCCAATGCCCGCCGCATCGAGGCTTAAAGCCGCTGCGAGCCCGCCGATACCGCCGCCGATGACGAGCGCCTTCATGCTCCCGATTGAGCACGGCGCTCGCGGCCTTGACAAGGCTTGCGTGCGCTTGGTGTCCTATCGCACGGGAGGACGTTCGCATGCCAGTCAAAGAGCCGCCGTTCCGCGCCGAACATGTCGGGAGCCTGTTGCGCCCCGCGGTCCTGAAAGAGGCGCGCCAGCGCCGCGCCGAGGGCAAGATCGATGCCGCGGCGCTCGCCGCCGTCGAGGACAAAGAGATCGCTCGCATTATCACGAAGCAGGAGGAGATCGGCCTCAAGGCGGTGACCGACGGCGAGTTCCGGCGCACTTCGTGGCATTGGGACTTCCTCGGCGGTCTCGAAGGCGTGCGCTCCGAGTTGGCGCAAACGGGCGTCGGTTTTCAAGGCGCTACGACCCCGCCGACCCTTCTCAGGACCGTCGGCAAGCTCGGCTTCGGTAAGCATCCGATGCTTGAACATTTCGCGTACGTGAAGGGCCATACGCGCGTAACACCGAAAATGTGCATCCCCTCGCCCACGCACCTCGCCGGCGTCACGCGTGACTGGCGCACGGTGGTGGAGCGCGCCGCCTATGATGGGCTTGAGCCGCTCTTCGCCGATCTCGCGGCGGCTTACCGCGCGGCGCTCCGTGCTTTCGCAGATGCGGGCTGCACCTATCTCCAGATCGACGACTGCAATTTTGCCTTCCTGTGCGACCCGAAGATGCAGGAGACGCTGCGGTCGCGGGGTGACGACCCGCAGGCGATGCTGCGGGCATTCGCACGGCTCTGCGCCGATTCCCTGCGCGACCGGCCCAAGGGCATGACCGTGATGATGCACAGCTGCCGCGGCAATTTCCGCTCGACCTGGCTCACCGAGGGAAGCTGGGAGGCGGTCGCCGACACGTTCTTCAACACGGTGCCTGTGGACGGCTTTTTCCTCGAATATGAGAGCGCGCGCGCCGGCGGGCTCGAGCCGCTGCGTTTCCTGCCCAAGGACCGCGTGATCGTGCTCGGCCTCATCAGCAGCAAGCTCGCGCCGCTTGAGCCCAAGGACGCGATCAAGCGCCGCATCGAGGAAGCGACGCACTACGTCGATGGCGACCGTCTGCGGCTCTCGCCGCAATGCGGGTTCGCTTCGACGCAGGAGGGAAACCAGCTCACCGAGGACGAGCAATGGCGTAAGCTCGCTCACGTCGTCGAAATCGCGCGCGAGGTCTGGGGCGGCTGAGCGCCGCGCCGCTACGAAATGACCGGCAACAGCAGGTAGGGTTCACTGCCGGGCCCGAAATGGAGCGTCGTGCGGCCGCCGAAGGTGGCGGGCGGGCGGTCCTGCGGATGGTTGTGGCGGAACGGGCCCACCGTCGCGTGCGGCGTGAAGTTGATGCCGCCGATTTGGGTCGGCGGATCGTTAGGCTCGCAATCGCGGCCCTGCACCGACAAGCCCAGACGATATCCCTTCGGCACGACAATGCAGGTGGGCCACAACTCGACGTCGAGCTCGACCGGCGTGCCGGGCGTCAACGGTTGCTTTTCGTCATGCGTGTGGTGCGGCTTCTCGGGCCGACTCAGGGCGGGATCGAGCTTACGGTGCGAAGCGCGAAGCCATCCATAGGCCAGCGCCGCGTGCGGATCGCTCGCGCCCTGGAACACCACCTCGTTGCCGTCCGGCGCATAGAGCCGCAGCATGAGGAAAAGATCGGAGTCGTTCGTGCTCGACGAGGCGAAAAGCTTCGCTGCGAGCGGGCCCGTGATCTCGGTGTCGGCAGCGAACGGCTCGGTCACGAACAGGAGCCCGTTCCCCATCGCCTCGAATTCGAGCCGCGCCGCAGCGCGCGGCGCCTCGCGCGTGAGAAGGCGCTGGCCCGGATCGAGCCAGAATTTGGTCCAGCGCGTCCGCGCGAGCGGCCATTCCTTCTCCTTCCGCTCGACGAAGCGGTCGAGATGACGGATCTGTAGACGTACCGGCGGCTCATTTGCCCAGCTCCCCTCGCCCTTGAGGAAATGCGCGAAGAAGCGCTTCTGCATGCTGACGCCGTAATCCGTGTAGAAGTGCGCCCAATGCGTATCGCCATGCACCTCGAGCCATTTCTCTTTCGAGGCCGCGCGCGTATAGCCATCGAGATTGCCGCGTAGATGGAGCCCGTGGCCGCCCCAGTTGCCGCACGAGAGAACCGGCACCGTGACCTTCGAGAGATCGGGCGTGCGCTCGCGGTGGACTTGATCGTCGAGCGGGTGGTCGATGATCCACTGCGCCATGTCGACGCGGTTCTTCTTGAGCTCGTCCTCGCTGAGCGTCTCCGGTCCCGCGACGAGCCCGCCGCCATCCCACGGGCAACGTGAGCCGCGCTCGCCCACGCCGTGCTGGACGTTGAGTATCTGTCGCGGGAAGACGCTCAGCATGAAGTCGCTGACCATGCCGCCGTGATGCGTGATATCGCGGTAGCAATCCTGCGCGCCTTCCCACACGCAGATCGCCGAAAGATGCGGCGGCTGCAGCGCCGCCACATACCACTGCGTGCGCGCGTAATAGGAGATCCCGTTCAAGCCAACCTTGCCGCTGCACCACGGCTGGCGCGCGATATATTCGATGCAGTTGTAGTAGTCGCGAATCTCCCGCGGCGACCACGGATTGAGGACGCCCGGAGACCGGCCCGAGCCGCGGCAATCGACGCGCACGATGGCATAGCCCTCGGGGACCCATTTCTCAGGGTCAACCACTTCCCAGTTCTGGTACTTGTTGCTCGAGCCCGCGACGGTATCGGGATGCTCCTTAGCCATGCGCTCCCAGGCGTAGGCGTGCTTTTCCTGGAAGGCGAGCCCCTTGCCGTAGGCGCCATGGTTCATAATGACCGGATAGCGCCCCTCCGCGGTCGGCCGGAACACGTCGCAGCGCAGCACGACGCCGTCATCCATCGGGATCGGCATGTCGAAGGTGATGCGCATGCCGTCGCGAATCTCGGTCCGTTCCTCGATCATGCTGTCCTCCGCCTTTGCCGGGATTCTATCGCGCCCGTCGCCCTTGGGCTATCTATGGCGCGATGAGCGGGGTCTGCATCGTCACCGGCGGCGGGCGCGGCATCGGCGCGGCCATCGCGCGGCTCGCCGGCCGGCGCGGCTATGCCGTGTGCGTCAACTATCTGAGCAACGCGGCCGCCGCGCACGAGGTTGCGGCCGCAATCGAGCAGGGCGGCGCGCGTGCCATTGCCGTCCAGGCTGATGTAAGCCGAGAAGACGAGGTGGCGGCGCTGTTTAAGGCGACAGACGACGCGCTCGGGCCCGTCACCGCGCTCGTCAACAATGCCGGCACGGCCGGAACGCGCGCCGCTCTTGCCGATCTCGAGAGCGAGACATTGCGCCGCGTGATCGACGTGAATCTTATCGGCGCGTTCTTATGCACGCGCGCCGCCGTCCTGCGGATGGCGCAATCGCGTGGCGGCGCCGGGGGCGCGATCGTATCGCTCTCGTCGGTCGTGACGCGCACCGGCGGCCACCTTCTCTCCCCCTATGCCGCGACAAAGGCCGCGATCGAGGCGATGACGCACTCACTCGCGCGCGAGCTCGCGGCCGACGGCATCCGCGTCAACGCGGTGAGTCCGGGCTTCATCGCAACCGACCAGCTCGACATGGGGAATGCCGCGTGGAAGGCTGCGACCGAGGCGCGCATTCCCGCACGGCGCATTGGCACCCCGGAGGAGGTCGCCGAGGCCGCGCTTTGGCTCCTTTCAGACGCCGCGTCCTACGTGACAGGCGCGGTCCTTCCGGTCACAGGCGGATACTGATCCTCACGACGCGCCGGCGACACGATAGAGTCGAAAGCGCGCGCTCTCGGCGACGAGTGGCAGCTCGAGAGTAATCCGTGCCGGCACCAGAATCTCGTCGAAGCGGTATTGCGCCGCGAGCTTTGCCCAATCCTGCGGCGTGCGTCTCTGCCAAAGCGCCGCGACGCAGGGCGAGGAGTACTCGTTGCACGAAGGGTCGGGACTCAAGAGATTGATGCCGTAAAGATCGTGCAGGACCGGCATCATCACCGCGCCCTCTTCGCCCATGTAGGGAATGGCGCTGATGATATTGGGATCGATGACGAGCGGGCGACGGGTCCAGGCCTGCGCGCCGACATTGTGCATCGGGTCCTTGTAGAAAAGCAGATCGCCCTGGCCGCGATGTGCCGCCGCGAGCGCCGCGTCGTTGGCGTAATTGACGAAGCGCTCATCGCTCGACCGCCACAGCTCAACCGCATCGGCCGCCACCACCGCGAGGCCAGCCGCGAGACCAAGTGCAACGACCGGAGTTACGAGCCTTTCCCCCGGAAGCCTGTCGAGCGAAGCCACGATGCGCCTCGAAACGAGGATAGCGAGGAGCGCCAGGGCCGCAGCGTCAAGGGCGAGCGTCGCAATCGTTCCGCGCACGAGGAGCCCGCCGCCGACGAAGACCGCGTCGAGAGCCAACAACGCGACGAAGCCTGCGCCAAGCCACGGAGCGTGCCGGCGGGTCCCGAGCGCACCCAACGCCCCAAGAACAAGTGGGGCGAACATCAGGGCATTAACGTTGAGAAAGCGGTTCGGCATGGCCGAGAACAGCGCCAGCGGGATCAAGTTCTGCGGCCACCAATAAACGCTCGTCGCCATCGTACCGAAGAAGGCGTTGAGAGCGAGAAGGACGAGTGCCCGCTGCTGTCCGGGCTCGAGCCGCTGTCTTTCGGCCCATCCATAAGCGGCTGCGGTGACTGCTGACACGGCAATCGAGACAAGTGTCAGCGAAGGCCCGAACCGCGCACGATGATCGTCGTGCAGATGCGAAAATGCGAACACGAAGTTGCGGCTCGAATTGTCGAAAATGGGGATGTCGCGATAGTAGATGAGGATGTAGCCGCCGAGGTCGATTGCCGAGAGCACGAGGCCGAACGCGAGCCAGATCGTGAAGCGCCACGGGACGCGGCGCGTTTGCCAGACCTCGAGCACGAGCAGCGCGAAGACAACGCCTACGCCCCACACGCCAACGATCGGGTGGGTCGCGGGCAGGAGGCCTGCGGTGAAGCCCGCAGCGCGCTCCCAGCCAACCGCAAGGTAGGCCGCGACGAGGCCGATGAGAATGAGCGTCAGCGGGCCGTAGCCGTAATCGATCGGCGGGAAATTGATCGCGTAGTCGAGACCGCGCAAGCCCGCGAGGCTCGCCATCACCAGGAACGGCGCGCCCATGCCCAGCATCGCCGAGCGCGACAGGCCGAACGCGAACAATCCCCACGCCTCGAACATCAGCGCGGTCGTGACGCCGCTGGCGACACGGCAGACCAGCACTTCGTTGCCGCCGAGCCACAGCAGCAACGCTGCGATGTGGTTCTGCAAGACCGGGATCTTGATGAGATAATGATACTCGATGTCCTGCACGTTGTACTGGACAGTGCGCGCGAGCACTTGCGCCGACTCGACGATGGATTGCCACCCGGCACCAAGGAAACCGTAGAGCGCGCCGCCAAGCGCTGTCGTCCATGCGACGAGGCGCGCGGCGCTCTGGTCGACAGGCTGTGCCGCCTCACGCGGCTGAGCAATCGACAGGCGCATCCTTACGACCGCCGCGGCAGCCAAGAGGCGGCATAGCGGACACAGACCGGATGCCAGCGCACGAGGTCCAGACCGAGCCGGCGCGCCGCGGCGGCGCAATCATCGTCGCCAGGCGCACGCTCTGCCACTCGAATGTCCACGGATGCCCAATCGGGCAACCCAACGACGCGGAGCGCATAACGAAATATCTCCGTGTCCGCGGTGCACACACTACTGAAGCATGAGAGCTCCAGCGGCCACGTGAGTGCCCCTTGCCACGGCTGATCGAAGTTCGCCTCGGGCGAACCGGCATGATGGAAGTCCGTGAGGACGATCAGCGCTTCGTTCGAAGCGCGCGGCACATTTGCCACGAGCGCCGAAACGTCCCTCCATTCCGCCCGTGCCAATGCTGCCGTCGTACGTACGCTCGCAAATCCGAGCACGGCCGCAAACAGGACCGCCGCGAACGCAGATCGGTGGGCAACCGACAACCTGGTCGAAAGGCGCGCGGCAATCCGGGCGATCGCCCATACTGCCGCCGCGGCGGCGATGGCGATGCAGGCATGGGTGGTCCGATACGCGACATAGCCGACTGCGGGATTGGCTTCGGGCGCCGCGACGACCGCCGGCGCGGCGGCGAGCGCGGCGAAGCCCACGATGAGAGCGCCGCGCAGCGCGAGGTGCGAAGCCGCGGCTGCACCCTGCCACGAGATCGCAACGCCGGCCACGATGACAAGCCCGATCGCAAGAGCCGCTGGAAGCGAAGGCGGAAGCCACGCCGACAGCGCTATCTCGAGCGCCCATAGGCATCGCGCGACAAGCGGCCCTGGCGAAAGCGCGAGGTCGGAAAGATAGTGCCCCGCCGCCGCAAGCTGATGGAGCTGAAATGCCACATCGGGATCGGTGAGCGAGAAATATGGCTGATACAAATATTTGAGCGTCACGAAGTAGAGCGCCGCAGCAACGCCCGCGATCGTGAGGTCGCGCAGCGCCGCGTCGCGTGCGAAACGATAATGACGTGGCGTCGCCGCGAGAAGGCGCACGACCGGCACGATAGTGAAGCACATGGCGGCCGGCGCGTAGACGTAGCAGCCTGCAAGGACGATCACGCTCGCCTTGGCGCAGTCCGTAAGGAATGCGGATTGCATCAGCCGCGGACGAAGCTCAGCTGCCGCGCCCCGCAGCAAGAGCGCGCCATCGCTTCGGCCGGCGAATTCCCAGGCATAAAGCGCGACGAGCGCCCCCATCACCGTTTGCGGGACCGCAGTGATCCAGAACAGGGCGCGAAACATCGTCGGACTCAGGAATACCGCTGCGCCCACCGCCATGGCGAGAGGCGGGTCGATAATCCCCCCGCGGCGGAGCTGACGTGAAAGCCAATAAGCGCCCAGCGCCATCATCACGACCGTGCCGGCACGGCCAATATCGAGGTCGACAAAGGAGCGAACCCAAATCAGATAGGTGCTCATTAGATCGGCGGCGAGCCATCGCCCAACTGCGACATCCTGCACATGGTCGGGCATCCAATCAGGCCATGGCCGCCGGTCGATCCAAAGCATCTGGTAATCCGCAAAAAAACCATAGCGGCCGATGAGCGCGGGCCAGGAAACGAGCGCGAAGAGCAGAAGAAGGCTTGCCGGTTCCCTCCAGCGCGAAAAGCGAGCGATCATCGCCCGCCCGATGGCGCCGCGGTCGTTGGAGCCGCTTTCTCGACCTCCGCCAGATAGGGTCTGATCTGAACCGCGATGCGCTCAATCGCGCTACGAAGCTGTTCTTTCGTTTCCGGACGCATCGCCTCGAGCTCATCGGCGATGTGGAAGAGTGCGCTCCGAAGCGCAAGCGGATCGGGAGCCAACAGAGACCGCATCGTCCAAGACAGCATTCCCTCGACCGCGAACACGACGATTACAGTTACTATGGCCACCCGCAGTGCAAAGACGGCACTGCGAGCGCCGGGGCCCCGCGCATCGCGTGGTAGGAGCCCGGCGGTGCGTGCGTCTGCATGGGCACGTGCCGCGCGCGCATAGGTCTCCACGAGATCGGGGCCGCGAAACGCCAGACCCAGCCCGGGCATGCCGACGACATATTCGCTGCCATCATGAACCACGGTCGCGCGCGGGAATTCGGATTTCCGGTCGAGAGCCATGGATCGGTCCTGTGATCGACGAAGCGGGTGAGGCTATGCAATACCTAAAGTCTTGTCATCCTGGAATCGTCACCCTGTCGTCCGACGGACGCGCACGGCGATCATCGAGCTATGGCGATTTCACCCCCGCCGGGTTCGGCATCTGCGTCGTGGAGTTGGAGTCTTTGAGACGGCTCAGCTCGTCGGCAAAGGGCTTCGCGCGATCCACCAGAACGTGCAGGCTTGCCAATAGCCGCGCCTTCTTTTCTGGATCGATGTCGTTCTTTGGATCGGCCGCAGCCTCGATGTCGTGCTCGATGCGCGTCCAGAATTGGCGCCCGTGCGGGATCTGTTGCGACAGCTGGCGCACGGCCTCGCTCACCTTGCCGAGGCCCCAGCCGATCGGGACAGCGACCGCGAGGACGAGCGCCACAAGCGCGGCAAGGAGCGTGACCACCGAAGCGGAGGAACGTCCGGGCGCGGCGCCGCCGAGTCGCCGGTCATAAGGCGGAGGCAGTCGCTCGAGCACGTCGCTCGCGTGAGCGTCCTCGATGACGCGCTCCTTCCGGCGCATCAATTCCTCGTAGGCCGCCGGGATCGACTCTCCCCACGCGAAGAGGCAGAGCTCGTCGATCCTGAGGCAATAGCGGCCGCCTTTCTCGACAATCACGACCTTGTAGTTCGTGTCGGGCATGATCTTGTCCGCCATGATTTCCTCTTCCCGATGGCTCACGATCGAAAGCGACTAAGAGGCGCAAGGCGCCAAGGACCGCTCCACAGCAGCATGCCAAGGAGTGTCACGAGGCTTGCGCAATCGGCACAGGTGCTGACCAGAGGGAGATAGAAGAAGCCGACATAATGCCGGCCTTGCGGCACGGCGACGGCAAGGAAGGCGTAGTTCGCGCGCGCGATGGGCTCCGGCCTTCCGTCGACGTAAGCGCGCCAGCCGGGAAGCGCCGCGAGATTGTAGACGAGCCAGCAGCTTGGGTCGGGGCAGGCAACTTCGACCCCGGTCCTCGGACCCGCAATTCCATCGATCATGGCGCTCCCGCCACGCACGGAGGGATTGGCGCTCCCGGGCGGCGCAGGGGCCGCACCTTCGATGAGGGCGTCGTGCCGACGCTCAAGACCCAGGAGGTTGTCGAGCAATGGCGTGATTGCGGCGCGATAGGTCGCACCATCAATGCGACCGCGGTAATATGCGTGGACCGCCGCCTCTGCTCGGGGGACGTCGGCCGGCTCTTTCGGAGCAACGGCGCGCGCGAGATAAACCTGGTCGTAGGCACGCGTATCGGCGATGACGAAATAGTGCTGAGATGGCTGCGGACCGCCTTCGTGCGTCACCACGAGGCCCGACCCGTCCCTTGCGACCTCCCTCCGGACCGTATCCGACGGCAGCGTCACGTAGTCGCTGACCCCGGCTATGTTCAGTACCTTGCGGAATCCATGTGAGCCGAAGACGTCCTCGTCGTAATAGAGCCAAGGATAGCGCCGCCACGAAATGGAATAATTGGGCAGCACCTCCTTCATCGTTTCGAATTCGCCCACCGAGCTCAGCGGGTACATATAGAGCGCATGGATCATCGGAAATCCGATCGTCACACCGGTGTCATACATTTCCGACGAATTATGCATGTTCTTGACGTTGCGGCCGGCGCCGAGAAAATCGACCTGGTGCTCCGAGCCGAGCACCGCCATGACCCTTGCATAGGGATCGCCGAGCGCGGCGAGAATTCCGTCCTTGTTCTGCGGCAGATCGTCATGTCCGGGGATGCGAAGGAAAGTCGCATCGACAAGATTCGCGACACGTTCGGCAAACGGCCGCACGCGAGCTTCGCGCAGATCCTGCGCCGAGCCGGCGCCCTCCGCGCGAAGCTCGGCCATGTAGTGCGCCCGTACCGGCTCACTCAACGGCACATCGGCCTCGAACGCCATAAGCCGCCGGCGCAGGTAGGGGATGCTCGCGATCCGATCCGCAGGCGCGAGCGAATTCGCAAGCGAGGCAGAGATCGACTCGTAGAACCGGCTTGTTCGCGCGTCGAATATCAACCCGTGCCGCGAATTTTCAGTCGTGATCGTCATCAACAGGACGACACCCGCGAATGCCGCCAGTTGCGCAGCGCCATTGCAGCCAAGCACGCGCCAATGGCCGCCGCGCGATACCGTTTCCGCCCACCAGCGCGTGCGGCGCAGAAAGACGAACGTCGCGTCGCTGCCGAAAGCGGCAATTACGATCACCGCGAGGCCGAGCCACGTTAGAAAACGATCAGGCGGGAGCAGATGCGGTGCCCACGCGAAGCGGTGCTCGGTGAATATCATCAGGCTCGACGCCGTACCGGGAATGGCCAGGAACATGCTGGCGCCGGCAATCACGAGGAAGCCGGTGACGACCCAGTTCGCATGGCGAAAACGAAACTCCCTGTAGAGCTCGGCCGCGGCGCCAAGCCCGACAACAACGAAGTCGAAAAGCGGAACTGGCAGGGTATATCCCGACTGGAGCGCGATCTTGCGACCGACGACATCCATCGTTCCTCCGAATTCGGCCGCGGCAATAGGAACAAGATATGCGGCGCTGGCAAGCACAAACGCCATGCCGCTGGCCAGCGCAAGCACAATCACGCGGCCGCGCGATGATGCACGGCGCTCCGGCACGGCAAAGCAGCTCAGCGCGAGAACCGCGAAAACCGCGACCGAATAGATGGTGGCCTCGGGATGTGGCGCCATCAGATAGAACTGCGACGCAACAGCGACCCCGGCCCACGCTGCAGCGGTGAGGCTCCCGCTGCGGACCGCCTTCGCGAACGCGTAGAGCGCCACGGGAAGCACTGCATACTCGGTGACATACCAAGCGTTGTCCGACGCCGCTGCTCGCAGAAAGAAGCCGTTCCCGGCGACGAAAACGGAAGCTACCGCAGTGGCGGCCCACCGCGACACCCTGACCTCACGCAGAAACAGATAGAAGAACCAGCTCGCTGCGACGAAGAAGCCGAACACCATCAGATAGACGATCTCGAAAAAGGAGCTCGCTTGCCACAGCGGCAAGACGTCGAGAAAGGAAATCACGCTCAGAAGAATCGAGGCAAGTCCGGTTGGCACGTCCTGCGCGGCACCCCAATAACCGTGGTAAAAGGTGCTGAAGGAAGAGTAGAAGGCATTGACGAATCCGCTCATCGCAAGCGACGCATCGACCAGATAAGTGATGCCGCTGCGGGTCGGGGCGCGGTCGAGATGGCTCGGCGAAACGCTGGTCACGAAGAGCCATTGGGCTGCGAAGACGATTGCGAACGGGACGACATATTCCTTTGCAACCCGGCGGTAATCATTGACGCGCGCCGTCAATGCGAATTCGCCCGCCGTCACGACCGTGCCGGCGGTGAGAAGCATCACTGCGCCGGCAAGCGGCTCGAATCCGATCGCCATGATCACTGAAAGCAAAAATACGAAGATTCGGACGATGTCCGGCCAGTCCGAGCGGAACGCCCTAGTCGCGCGGCGGCCGGTCAAACGAAGCGCCGCAAAGATGCACGTCATCACAAGGCATGACGTGACAATCGTTGGAAGCATTGCGACAACAGGTGCGTGCGCACGGAAATCCGGCGACACCGCGTCCAATTGACGAATCCCAAACCACACGGAAAACCCGAGCGACGCCGCAAATGCAACGCCCTCGCGAAGGCAAAGCGCGGCAAGACCTGCCGGACGCCGGGCGTCCAATAATGCTACGCCGCGCGCATCCCCAGGCTCCGAACCCATCTCGTCACTAGCGTACGAAGTCGCGATGGGACCGGGCGAAGCGGGAATAGCGCTCAGGCTCGTAGAGCACGATATGCGTGCCGCTCGACTCGAATTCGAACGGCACCATGAGATACCTCTTGAGCGCATCGAGCACTTTTTGGCGGTCTCGAGGACGTACGAACAGCAGCACGAAGCCGCCGCCGCCGGCGCCCAGCAACTTTCCGCCAACCGCGCCGGCGCGCCGCGCGTCGTCATAGAGTTCGTCGATGAGCGGCGTCGAGATGGCCGGCGTGAGACCACGCTTCAACAGCCAACCCTCGTGCAATAGCTCCCCGAAGCCCGCAAGGTCGCGGCCGCTGACAAGGATGTCGCTGGCCCTCGACACAAGCTCGCGCATGCGATGAAGTGCTTCGGTCTGGGCCGGAATCGCGGCGATCTGCTGCTTCGCGACGTCGGACGCGGTGCGTGCGATGCCGGTATAAACAAGCATCAGATTGTCCTCAAGCTCGCGCTTCCTCAGGAGTGAAATCGGCATCGGCCGAACCTCGAAGCCGCCGTTCCGGTCGATCTCGATCAGGTTCAGTCCACCGAACGCCGTGGTGATCTGGTCCTGCACTCCCACATCCTCGTGCAGCAGTTTCTGCTCCAGATGAATCGCTTCCCTGGCGAGCTGCTGCTTAGAGACGAGCATACCCTTCAAGGCATAGAGCGAATGGAGAATGCCGACTGCGAAGGCCGAGCTCGAGCCGAGCCCTGCACGCGCGGGCAGATCGCCATCATGGTGGATCTCGAGCCCCTCTTCGACGCCGAGATAGCGAACGGCTTCGCGCACCGCAGGATGCGCGATCTCGCCTGTCTCCTTCACGAGCTCAATGCGCGACCAGACGATTCGGTGCTTGTGCTCGAAAAACGGCGGATAGAAGCGGCAGCTCAAATGGCAGTACCGGTTGATCGAGGCCGCGAGCACCGCGCCGCCATGCTGACGGAACCAATCCGGATAGTCCGTCCCGCCGCCGAAAAACGAGATGCGGTAGGGGGTCGATGTGATGATCATGCGTTCCCCAAGTACGGCACTGTCGTTGCGGCGTCTTTTATAACTTTCGGCGCTTCCGTCTCTTCCGGCTTCTGGGCGACGATCTCGATAGAGTACTCGGCCTCGGAAAGCATTTTGCGGACATCGTCAACGCGATATCCATCGTCGCAGCGGCGCCGGTAGACGATCTCCGCGCCCGGCAATATGCGCACGATAAGCGGCTCGAGCCCGATCGTGTCGGGGGGGTCGTCGCGATCCAGCAGAAAGTAATGTTTGTGATCGAGGCTCACCTCCGAAGGCAATGTCGTCTTGCGCTCGAGGAGATCGCGGTCCGGTATGTAGAGTACGAGATAGCCGCCCGGCTTCAGGACGCGCCACCAGTTTTTCAGCGCCAGCGACGGGTCTTCGAGATGTTCGAGGAGGTGCGAGGAATAAACGAAGTCGAATGAGTTATCCTCCAGTGTGGCGAGCATATGCGCATCGCCATCCTCGACGTCCCAGCCTCGACAGTTCGGCGCAACGAGATCGCCACCATATCCCACGTCGAGCCCCTTGCCGGTGCAATAGGAGTCGAAGAAACCCTGGCGCACACGCCTCAACTTCGCCTTGCTTGTCTCCTTGACCATGACGGGCCGCGCGAGCCAGCGGAAACGAATGCCGTTGATGCGGTAGTACAACGTCGGCAGGTGCTTCAGGACCGCGATTGGAAGATGATCATTGCACCAAGAAATGAGCGTGTTCTCCAAAGACGCGCGCGCTGGCGGCGCGTCCACGGCGCTCGCACGTGCGAAATTGCTTTGCGTCTCCACGTTGAGGAGCCGCCCAACGCGAAGGTAGGCGCGCAGGATGCGCCCCCCACCGGACGTAAGTCTGAAGTTTTCACCCGTGCGTTCGATGAACCGGCCGCGCTGCAGCTCGAACAGTCGCTTGTCGAAAATTCGATCGAAGGGGACTGCGCTCATCAGGCGGGACTCGGTGAGGCCCCCGTCTCCGACGCGAAGCAAGGTTTCGAGAATCGTAAGTGTGATCGACCGGTCGATTGTCACCGGACCGACGAGCAGGTAGGCCGCGCAGAAGCCAAGAAAGCAGAGCGGCGCCGTGAGGCTGGCAAGGGCGTGGACTTCGGATGAGGAAAAGCGGCCCCCGAGCAGCAACCATGAAAGTAGTCCTGCGACGATGGCTGCCGCGACAGCGAGCGCGACCACCTTGCTCGTCGCACCCGACACTAGGCGCAGTTGCGCGCCAACGATGTGCGCCGTGGCGAAAATGGCGCCGGCTGCGACGATAATGACGACATACCACGTCAAATCGATGAGGATTGTCACGCGATATCCCGCGAGGGGGGGCGAGAGAATTCGGAGAGTGCGGCGAGACCGCCGAGCGCCAGGGACGTCACGAGCTACCCGCAGGTTTCAGCCATCACGTTCGCATAGTACAGGATGGGCACGCCTTTGCACACCTTCCAACGCCATTAGTTAGGTGCGACGTGCCCTTACTAAGACGGTCCAGCCCAGCCAGACGAGCACGGAGAGAAGCGTGCACTGTGTCCAGGCGACCTCGCCGAGGTCGCGATAGACGAACGCAACATAGTGCAACCCTCTCGGCACCTCGACAGCCAGAAACGCGTAGTTCGCCCGAAATACGGGAGCGGCGTTTTGGTCGACGTAGGATGACCAGCCCGGCAACGCCGCCAGATTGTACACAAGGACGCAAGTCGGGTCGGGACAAGACACCCACAGACCTATGCGGGGACCGGCAGTTCCGTCGATCCGGACCGACCCGCCGCGACGGGCGGGATTTTCTGCGGATTCGAGCCCAGCCACATCGACCGGCACCAGAGAATTGAAAGGCGGCGCAAGGATCGCGTCATGGCGATCCTTCATGTCGAGCAAGCTCTGGCGAATCGGAGCGATCTCCCGAGCATAGGCATCGGCCTCGTCCGCATCGATGTCAGGCTTGACGTAAAGCGCTCGGGTATCGCGCTCGACCTTGGCAATCGCGGCTGGATCGGCGCTGCCAACGACGCGGGCAAGATAAGCTGTACTATAGGCGCGCTCATCGCGCACAAGCTCGAACCCCGCGGTGGAGCTCATCGCATGGCTAGGCAAGAGCCTCAGCCCGCTGTCCGCCCGACCGAGCGCCCGGGAAAATCGCTCATTCTCCTGCACGAGATAGGTGCCGACTCCGGCAATATTGAGGAGTCGCCGAAAATCCGGGTTGTCGACAAGCTCTTCCGGCGGATGAAGCCATTGGACTGGCCGGTCGGCGGTCTTTGAGCGGTAGCCCGGAGCGACCTCAATCCAATGCCCGAATCGGGCGGGTTTATCCGCTGGAAATACATAGAGCGCATGCACCATGGGAAAGCCGACATAACCCCAGGTGTGATACATGATGCTGTTGTTGTGCGCGTTCGGCACGTTTCGCGCCGCGCCCCAGAACCAGAACGGCCGGTCGGGACGGAAAAACGCCATCACGCGCTGGTAGGGATCGTCGAGCGAGGCGAGATAGGCGTCGATGTTGAAGGCGCCGGGAGCATCGGGCTGCGTCAGCCGCGCATAAGCGTCGTCGATGATCGGCGCCGCAGCAGCCGCGAGGGGCCTAACGGATGCGTTCGGAAGATCTCTCGCAGACGAATAGCCCGGCGGGAGGAGCGCGCGATAGGCTTGCCAGGCGGGATCGAGAGGATGGTTCGACATCAGCCGCTCGGATTCCACGAGGCGACGCCGAAAATAAGGAACGCTCGCGATCTGGTCCTCGGGCGTAAGGGAATTTGCGAGCGCGGCGTCCAAGCTCTCATAGACCGGCCTTCTGTGCCGTTCGAGCACCATCGCATGGAGCACCGGACCCGAATTCCACGTCACGACGGCGACGAACCCGATCAAGCCCAGCGCCACGGCGGCAGCACTACGCAAGGCGGTTGACCGTGTCGGCCAGCGCAGCCGGGCGGCGAGCTTCGCGGCCGCCTCGACACCGAAGGCCCCCACTACCATGGCACTGAAGCTCAACCACGTCAGGATCCGATCGGGCGGCCACAAATGCATTTTCCACCCGGTCGTGTCACGGACCAGATTGTAGACGCTCGCTGAGACCCCCGGAAATCCGAACGGTACCACGGCGCAGCCGACGGCGAGACAGCCAAGGAAGAATGGATTTGCGCGTCCCTCGGCGCGCAAGCGGCCGAGTTCGAGGAATGCGCCGACCAGAAGCAAGGCCGTTTCGGCAAGCGAGAGAGGAAGCCGGTAGCGAGCTCCGACGTCGCTGATCTCGCCGACAACCGCAAAGCTGCCATTGAGAACGTTTGCGAGCATTGGCCCCATGTATGCAGCGCTTGCGAGGAGAAAGAATCCCGCCGCGACCGCGCACATGAGAATGGCGGAAGCACGGCCTCTGCCCGCTTCGGGAAGCGCGATATGCGCGGCCCCGATCACTCCAGCAACGGCGGCGGCATAGATCGTGGCTTCGGGATGAGGCTCGAGGATGTAGAAGGGGCTCGCCATCGCGAGACCGGCACAGCAGGCGGCACCGATGCTGCCATCCCGCAGCGCGACGCGCAAAGCATAGATCGCCGGCGGCAAAGCGAGGTACTGCATCAGGAACCAGGCGCCGTCGACCTGGAGAACGTAAAGGAACGGCTTGTTGCCGGCGATGAAGCAAAGCGCGGCGACGAGGCTTATCAGCGGCCGGATGCCACAATCGCGCAGCACGAGATAAAGGAAATACGCGCCCAGGACGTAGGCGCAAAAGATGATGAGCGAGAGCGACTTGAAGAAGGCGCTCGCCTCCCACAATGGAAATATTTTCAGGAAGCTGATAAGGCTCATCGGCAAGGAAACGAGGCCCGTCGGCTCGTCCTGCATCGCTCCCCAATAGCTCGCGATGAACGGGCTGAAAGAGAAATGGTAGCCATTCACGTGGCTTCGCATCGCGAGGCTGTAAGCTGCCATCAGCGTCTCTTTGCTGCGGACGGCGGCGACATCGAGGTCCCAAGGCGACACGGACGGAAGCAGAAAAGAATACACAACGGCGATCGCGGTAAGCGGGAAAAGCCGCTTGCCGGTTCTGGCCAGCCATTGCGCAGGTTCAGCCGCCGCGCCCGCCTCCCAGAAGCGGAGTCCCGCGACGGCGAGCACGAAGAGAATCGCCGCGCCAGCCAATGAGACGGCGCAGGCGAGGACGGCGATAAAGAACGCCGCGGCGCGGGCGAGAGCCGCGCCCAAGAGAGGCCGATGCCGCGGAATGGCGAGCAGCGATATCATGAAAACGCACACACACGACGCGAAGGCTTCCACGACGGTGGGGACGTAAGCGCCAACGGGCACGTGTGAGGCAAAATCGGGCGCAACCGCGCGCGCCTGCTCAATCGAGAACCAAACCGAGAATCCGACGCCTGCAAGCAGCGGAAGAGCAATCGCCAGAACGATTTGCAGTCGAATGCCGAGGGTCCCGCGAAGCGCTTCGCGCGACCTTCTCATTACGCTTGAGACAATCACCGCCCCTCTCGCCTCCTGCGCCGGGCGCGAGTACCGATTGATTTCAATGCCGCAACCGCATCTGCTGGTTTATTTGTCTCCCTTTTAGCGCGGGTTCTATATCCATTCCGATGTTGCAGTGGAAATTTTTCGCTTGTTCACGTCGCTGTAACGTGCAAGGAAGCGTGAAAGGGGGCTCCGTTGACTGCACCGTCACAGGCTTTGCGCAGAGAAACCGAAGAGCTGGACATCGAACCGCAGGCGTCGGTGCGTGCGGAGTACTTCTCGAAGCGAATCGCGTTGCTACTGCCGACGCTGAACGAGAATCTGGGGCTGCGGGCCGTTCTACCCAAAATCGACCGCTCCGTCGTCAGCGAAGTGATCGTCGTCGACGGCGGTTCGACCGATGGCACGATCGAATACGCCCTTGCCAACGGGCTCACGGTCGTGAGCCAGATACGGCGCGGGCTCCATTTCGCGATCTATGACATCGGCCGCGCGTGCCAATGCGACTACGTGATTGAATTCAGTCCAGACGGCAATTGTCCGCCGGAGCTTCTTTCCCTGATCGTCGCCAAGCTTCGCGAGGGGTACGACATGGTCGTGGCCTCACGCTATCTCGACGATGCCGTGTCGCACGACGATCATCCAATCTCGGCGTTTGGGAATTGGCTATTCTCGCGGCTGATGCGGCCGCTGGCGAAGTTCCCGATAACCGACGCACTGACGATATACCGGGGCTATAACCTCGACATCCTATTCGACGAGGATTTCGCCTTCTATCTCAATGGACCCGTGCTGGAGCCGCTCGTAACCGGTATCTGCGCCCTCAAAAACCTCAATGTCATTGAGATTCCGGGCGAGGAGCCGAAGCGGATCGGCGGTGTCACCAAGCGGTCCATTATCTATAATGGGTCGCTCGTCCTGCTGATGATCGTGCGGCTCTATATACGGAAATTCCTCCGCCTACGAGTCTGAGGCACGCGCGCGGCCGGGCGCAGTCCAAGGCAGCACCGAACGGAACGCTCATGCCCTCGTATTTCGATCCGCTTGTCGTCGAGCAGTGGGGCGGCGCCTTCCTGCGCGAAGACAAGATCGAAGAGGCATTGCGGCGGCTTATACCGAATGCTGCGATCACAGCAGGGCGCTACAGCTATCCGAGCCGCGCCGAGACGCGCGATCTCGCCTGGAACCACATGGACCAAAACCATCGCCCGACCATTCATGAAACATACGGCGATGCGGCGCGCGTCCACATCGGAGAGCATTCCGCGTTCTCCCTCACCCGCTTCGGCCGCTGGCCATTCGTGATCCCGGTCTTCGACGGCCGCCACAAGGAGAACGGCTTCTACCAGATCATCCTGTTGTTCGGCCTCTTCGTGATTATCACCATCATCGAGTGCAACGAGGTACACGGCGCAACGCAGATGGACATCCGCTGGTTCATCGCGTCCCATCGCGGACTGCGTTTCCTGCACAAGCCGCTCAATCGACGCCTCACGCGGTTGAACGACGAACAGAACCGGGCAGATGACGAGATACGCGACCGACGCACTGCGCTCCGCGCACAGGGCTACAGTTTCGTCACCGATCGGCCGGATTTCCTGAACGCCAATATCGTGGCGAACGACGTGATCTTCCCGCCGCTAGGGCCTGCCCAGCCGATCCTGCTGGCGGAGCTCGCGCCCGAGGCGCCGGTTCGCGTCGAGCTCGGCGGGCGGGCCTTCATTCTCCGCCGGCGGCCTGACGGTGGCGTGGACGTGTGGCCGGGCATCTGCCTCCATGAAGGCGCTGCGCTCGCGCCCGAGCATATCCTCGGGCGCGTCGCCAAATGCCCCTGGCATGGGCTCGAGTGGGGCGCGAGCCAGCTAAGCGAGAATACGCCCAGCGTCGAGATGTGCGGCGCGCGGCTTGAACTTGCGGCTGGCAGGATCCATCTCCGCCCGAGCGCGCGATCACGCGCCGCCGCGCGCACCGAGCCGGCGGCCGAGCAGTTCGCGCAGGGAGAAGACGCCACGAGGCGAACGGGGAACTCATGAGGCGGCCGGCTATATGGAAGCTGCTGTTGCTTTTGGCAGCGTTCGCCGCGCTCACTTACTGGGCGGCTCAAACGGTCGATTGGTCGCAACTTCTAAAGGAGCTTGCGGCCGCTTCGCCATTCGACATCGCCGTAATGCTGGTCGGATGGATCGCGGTTCTATGCCTCCGGCCGCTGCGCATGCTGTTCCTGCTGCGCGCAACGTCGCGCGAGATTTCGTCCGAGTATGGTCCTGTATGGGCTGCGCACATTGTCGGCATGGGCACGAACAGCGTGACGCCGATGCGGGGCGGCGACGTTGTCATGGCGCTCATCATGAACCGTCGCCTGCCCGTCAGCGTGCCGCAGGCGCTTTCGGTTATCATCGTCGATCGCGCCTGCGACACGGCAACGGTGGTCGCGATTTTCCTTGGCGCGCTCGTCTTCCTGCCCAGTGCAACGGCATGGTCCTCGCACGCCGCGCTCGTACTGCTCGCCGGGCTTGTCCTCGGCATCGCAGCCGTCGCCGTCATGGTCAAGGTGCGCGAACCACTCCTCGCGTTCCTCGGCGATCGGCTCGCGCGCTACCGCTTCGGCGTGCGCCTCCACACAATGGCGCGTGATCTCCTGTCGGGACTCGGCACGCTGCAGGATTTGAGGCTGGCGCTCATTGTCTTTCTGTTGTCGGTCGCGCTCTGGGGCGCAACGGTTGCTGCCTATTGGTTCGGGCTGCACGCCGTCTGGCATGGTGGCTCCGTGGCAGCGGCCGCATTCGCGTCGGCGGTAGTGGCGCTGACCTTCGTCGTGCCGCTTGCGCCGGGCGGAATCGGAGTATTCCAGGCAGCGGCGGTTTTCGCCCTTACCGCCTTCGGAATACCGGTTGAGCCCGCGCTCGCCTTCGCCATCATCAGCCATGCCTTGCAGCTCGTGACGGTGCTGGTCCTGGCGGCCCTGGCGCTGAGGGGACTCGCCATGTTCCCTGCGCGCGTCGCGGCTCCTGGGGCGGGCGAGCCCGGTACGCCCGGGCTGGCGTCGCGCATTCCGTAAAGCCGCTCGCCCGGCGAAGCGAACGGGATCGAACTTGCCGAGCCAAGACCCACGAAATACAATCGAAACAATGGGTTTCCGAACGGAGGGGACCGCGCGAGTGGTCGGTGTAGAGCGTACCGGTGGCGGCGAAGGCAGGGCGAACGGCCCGCACGTGCCGTTCGAGATCGGCCTTGTCCAGATCAACAACAGCTTCTCGGGGCAGAACTACCTACCCTATTCGGTCGCCCTGCTCGAAGCCTATGCGCGGCACAAGGCGGCTGATCCCGCGCGCTATCGCTTCCGTCTGCCCATCTACAAGCGCATCCGCATCGGCAGCGCGGTCGAGCAGCTTCAGGGCTGCGATATCGTCGGCTTCAGCACCTATGTCTGGAACGGGCAGATCTCACTCGAGATCGCGCGGCGCCTGAAGCGGCAGCAGCCGGACGTTCTCATCGTCTTCGGCGGCCCGCACGTGCCGGATCAGCCGGAGGCGTTCCTGCGCGCCAACCCGTTCATCGATATCGCGGTCCACAACGAGGGCGAGCAGACCTTTCTGCGCCTTCTCGAACGTTTCCCCGAGCGGCACTGGGCCGACATTCCGGGCGTGAGCTTCCTCGCGCCCGATGGCAGTTTCACGCGCAACACGGGCGGGCCGCGCTTCCGCGACCTCGACGAGGTGCCGTCGCCCTTCCTGTCGGGCGCGCTCGACCCGATCATGCGCGCCAATCCTGATGAGACTTGGATCGGCCTCTGGGAGACGAATCGCGGGTGCCCCTTCCAGTGCACCTTCTGCGATTGGGGTTCGGCGACCGCAGCGAAAGTCACGAAGTTCGGGATCGATCGGCTTTTCGCCGAGCTCGACTGGTTCGCGCAGAACAAGATCGAATACATCTTTTGCTGCGACGCGAATTTCGGCATCCAGAAGCGCGACGTCGAGATCGCAGAATACGCCGCGAAGCGCAAGGCCGTATCGGGTTATCCCAAGGCCCTTTCGGTGCAGAACACCAAGAACGCGACGGAGCGTGCCTATCTCACGCAGAAGATCCTGTCGGATGCCGGGCTCAACAAGGGCGTGGCGCTTTCGATGCAGAGCGTCGACGCGACGGCGCTCGCCTCGATCAAGCGCGACAACATCTCGCTCGAGACCTATATGGAATTGCAGCGCCGCTTCACGCGCGACGGCGTCGAAACGTACAGCGACCTGATCCTCGGCCTACCGGGCGAGACCTACGACAGCTTCTCCAATGGCGTGCAGCTCCTGATCGAGACGGGGCAGCACAACCGCATCCAGTTCAACAACCTGTCGATCCTGCCGAATGCCGAGATGGGCGATCCCGCTTATCAGAAAAAGTACGGCATGGTTACGGTCGAATCGAAGATCATTAACATCCACGGCGAGCGGGTCGAGCTCGAGGACGACGTGCCTGAGCTCCAGGATCTCGTCGTCGCCACGCATGCAATGCCGGCTGCGGATTGGCGCCGGACGCGCGCCTTCTGTTGGATCACGGCGCTCTTGCATTTCGACAAGCTCTTCCAGATCCCCCTCATCGTCGCCCACGAGCTTTCGGGCGCGCCCTATCGCGAGATGCTGGAGGCATTTCTCGATGTCGACGGGGCGGAATATCCGCTCCTCGGCAAGATCCGCGACTTCTTCCTGGCTGAGGCGCGCGCCATCCAGGAGGGCGCGCCGGAATACGTTTTCTCCGAAGCCTATCTCGGCATCTATTGGCCAGCAGACGAATACATGTTCATCAAGCTCACCGATGAGCGGCAGTTCGAGGAGTTCTATCGTCAGGCCGGGCGGCTTCTGAAAAGCATCGTCACCGAGCGCAGCGGCGGCGCGCTCGACCGGATGCTCGACGATGCTCTGCGCCTCAATCGTGCGCTCGTGAAGCAACCCTTCGTCGGCGACAATACCGTGGTCGAGACGAGTTCCGACCTCATGAGCTTCTACAACGCCATCCGGCAGGGCGAGAAGGCGGCGTTGCGCACCGAGACGACGAAGGTGCTGATCGACCGGTCGAGTCAGACCTGGAACGATTTTCAGACCTGGTGCCGCGAAGTCGTGTGGTGGGGCAACAAGAAAGGCGCCTACCTCTATCACAATCGCACCGTCGAAGCGCAGCTCGCAGGGCATTTCTGACTTCACGATGAGATACCGCGCGCTCGGCACGTCCGGGCTCACCGTTTCCGAGATCGGTTTTGGCGCCTGGGGCATTGGCGGGCGGACGGCAGGCGAAACCTCCTATGGCGACACCGACGACCGGCGCTCGCGAGCCGCCCTGGAGCGTGCGTTGGCGCTCGGCATCACCTTCTTCGATACGGCCAACGTCTATGGCGACGGGCACAGCGAGCGCCTCATCGGCGAGGTTTTCGCCGGCGCGCGCGCGCAAGTGGTGATAGCGACAAAGGCGGGGCTCGAGAAATTCGGGACGCCGGCACAGTTTACGCCCGAGCGGCTGCGCCGCTCGCTCGAAGGCAGCCTCGCCCGCCTCAAGTCCGATTACGTGGATCTCTTGCAGCTTCACGATCCGCCTTCCGATCTCTTCCGTACCGCGCCCGAAGTCTTCGCCGCGCTCGAGGATTTTCGCCGCGAAGACATGGTGCGCGCGTTTGGCGTCTCGGCGAAATCGCCAGCGGATGCGCTGAAGCTCATCGAGGGACACGCGCTCGCGGCGGTCCAGGTCAATCTCAACATGCTCGATGTGCGCGCGGCCGAAGGGGGCCTGCTCGAGATCGCGCGCGCCAGGGGGATCGGCATCATCGCGCGTACGCCCTTGTCGTTCGGGTTTCTGTCGGGCGCGCCCGAGACGCACGAATTTCCGCCCGGCGATCATCGCCGGAGCTGGCCTGTGGCCCAGCTCGAGCGTTGGCGCGCCGGCGCGCGCGCGGCCGCGGCGATTGCAGCCGAACCGGGCGAGAAACTGAGCCAAGCCGCGCTGCGCTTCTGCCTCTCATTCGCCGCCGTCTCAAGCGTCATTCCCGGCATCCTCGGCGCCGAAGAAGCGGATGAGAATGCGCAGGCGAGCGACCTCGGCCCCCTTTCCGAATCGGTGCGCGAGCGAATCCTGGCATTGAATCGCGCGCAATCCTTCTTCGCTGGCGGCTGACCTGCTGGCGTGTTAGACCCTCGAATTGCGGGCCAAGGGATGGTGAATGCAGAAGGTTCTGGTGTGCGGCGCGACCGGCTTCATCGGCCGGAACCTTGTTGAGCGGCTGGCCCAACGCGCCGATCTCGAGGTCCACGGGACGTGCTTCACGAAGCGGCCTGCCGACATCGCGGGGGTGCGCTGGCACGAGGCGGATCTGCGCCGCGAGGACCATGTCGGACGGCTCGTGCCCGGATTCGACATCGTCATCCAAGCCGCGGCCACGACCTCGGGTGCGCGCGACATCGTCGAGCGCCCCTATATCCACACGACCGACAATGCGGTTATGAACTCGCTGCTGCTGCGCGCGGCGTACGACGCAAAGGTCAAGCACTTCCTCTTCTTCAGCTGCTCGGTGATGTATCCCTCGAACCCTGTGCCGCTCAAAGAGGACGATTGGGATGCGAGCCGGCCGCTCGAGCCGCGCTATCAGGCAAGTGGCTGGACCAAGGTCTATATCGAGAAGATGTGCGAGTTCTATGCCGGTCTCGGCGTGACCCGGCACACCATCATTCGCCATTCGAACGTCTACGGGCCGCACGACAAGTTCGACCTCGAGCGCAGTCACGTTTTCGGTGCGACGGTGACGAAGGTCATGACCGCGCCGGGTCGCGCGATCACGGTCTGGGGCAGCGGCGAGGAAGCGCGCGATCTTCTCTATGTCGACGATCTCGTCGATTTCGTCGAGTGCGCGATCGAACAGCAAACGGCTCCTTACGCGCTCTACAACGTTGGATGCGGCCGCGCGATCAGCGTCGATGAACTGGCGCGAAGCATCATCGCCGCCTCGGGCCGCGCACTTGATATCGAGCACGACTTGACGAAGCCTTCGATCCCCACCTCGCTGGCGCTCGATTGCGGCAAGGCCGCACGCGAGCTTGGTTGGCAGCCCAAGACCACGCTCAAGGACGGCATCGCCAAGACGCTCGCGTGGTGGCAGGCGAACGAGCCGACACCACACGCGGGCGCGGCCGGCGCCAAGACGCCGTCCGCCGAAGAATTCTATCGCGCGATCTACCGCATCAGGCGCGTCGAGGAAAAGATCATCGAGCTCTATCCGAGCGACAAGATCAAAAGTCCGGTCCATCTCTCGATCGGACAGGAGGCGGTCTCCGTCGGTGTGAGCAGCACGCTCGCCGAGGGCGACATTGCCTTCGGCACGTATCGCGGACACGCGCTCTACCTCGCCAAGGGCGGCGACATGCGGCGCATGATCGCCGAGCTTTACGGCAAGTTAGACGGCGCCGCGCGCGGCAAAGCAGGCTCGATGCACCTGATCGACGTTGGCGCCGGCATGATGGGCACCTCCGCCATCGTCGCCACGACGATTCCGCAGGCAGTCGGCTATGCCTTCGCGCTCAAGTCACGAAAGAGCCGCGCCGTCGTCGCGGTGTTCTTCGGCGACGGCGCGCTGGATGAAGGTGTCGCTTACGAGAGCATGAATTTCGCGGCATTACGACGGCTGCCGATCCTTTTCGTATGCGAGAACAACTTCTACGCGATCTATTCGCACATCCGCGACCGCATGCCGGAGCCTGACCCTTGTGCGCGTGCGACCGTGTTCGGCATCCCGACCGAGCGGATTGCCGATGGCAACGTACGGCACATTTTCGATGCAAGCGCCGCGGCGGTCGCCGCCATTCGCGAAGGTGGCGGTCCGCGCTTTCTCGAGTGCCTCACCTATCGCTGGCGCGACCATGTCGGACCCGAAGAGGACCGGCGCTGGAAATATCGCCCCGACGCCGAGCTCGACGCCTGGATCGCACGCGACGAGATGGCGCGCATCGGCAAGGAGCTGCCGGCCGCTGCAAAACGGAAGATTGAGGAAAGCGTCGACGCCGAGATCGCCGACGCGATCTCATTTGCCGAGGGGAGCGCCTTTCCGCCGCCCGCCGAGCTATATGCCGATGTCTTCCGGCAATAAGCCCACGCGAAGCATCTCCTATGCGGCTGCGCTCTACGAGGCGACGCGGCAGGAGATGGCGCTTGACCCTTCCGTCTTCGTCTTTGGGCTCGGCGTCGATGATCCCAAGGGCATGTACGGCACGACGCTCGACCTGCACAACGAGTTCGGCGCCGACCGGAATTTCGACACGCCCCTGTCGGAAGACGCGATGACGGGCGTCGCGGTCGGCGCGGCGCTTGCCGGCATGCGGCCCATTCACGTGCATCAGCGCATGGATTTCCTCCTGCTCTGCATGAACCAGCTCGTCAACATCGCGGCCAAGAGCTGCTACATGTTCGCGGGCGCCGTGTCGGTGCCGATCGTGGTGCGCGCGATCATCGGCCGAAGCTGGGGCCAGGGCGCACAGCACAGCCAAGCGCTCCACTCCTACTTCATGCACGTGCCGGGGCTCAAAGTCGTGGCACCGTCGACACCGCATGATGCCAAGGGCTGCCTCGCCGCTGCGATTCGCGACGACAATCCGGTGATCTTCATGGAACACCGGATGCTCTATCACAATACGGGCATCGTGCCCGAGGAGCCTTTCGTCGTGCCGTTCGGCCGTGCGCGCGTGCTGACCGAGGGCGACGACCTGACGATCGTCGCTGTGAGTCATATGGTGGTCGAGGCGCTGCGCGCGAAGCATCTTCTCGAAGAGGTCGGGATCGCTGCCGAAGTGATCGATCCCGTTTCGCTGGCTCCGCTCGATATGGCAACGATCGCGCAGTCGGTTGCGCGGACGGGGCGCGTCCTCGTCGTTGACAATGGCTGGACCATGTGCGGCGCGAGCGGCGAGATCATCGCACAGCTTGTCGAGCGCCTCGATGATGGCAGGCCATTCCGCGCGGCGCGCATGGGCTACGAGCCTACTCCCTGCCCCACGACGAAGCCGCTCGAGAACCTGTTCTATCCGACCGCCACGACCATTGCCGAGCGTGCTTATGCGCTCGTCAAAGGACGCGAGGACTGGCGGCCGGTCGCGGCGGAAGCCAAGGAAATCGCCGAATTCAAAGGACCATTCTGAATGCGGCTCTCGCCAAGGATGTGCGGATGACACGGGACGAGCTCTTGCAGAGAGTCCGCGACAGCGTCGAGGCCTACTGCCGCGCCCAGCACGATTTCGCCTTCGACAAGAGCGCGCCGATCGTCCGCTTGCACGAGCCGACTTTCGGCGCCGAAGAGATCAACGCTGCGCTCGAATGCCTGCTGACCACACATGTGACGATGGGCGCCAAAGTCCGCAAGTTCGAGCACGAATTCGGCACGAAGTACGGCTGGTCGAACGGAGTGATGGTGAATTCGGGCTCGTCCGCCAATCTTCTCGCGGTGGCGGCCGTCGCCAATCCCGAGACAGAAGGGGGATTGCGGCCCGGTGACGAAGTGATCGTGCCCGCCCTGTCGTGGTCAACGACCGTGTGGCCGCTCATTCAATGCGGTCTCGTGCCCGTCATCGTCGACATCGATCCCGCGACGCTCAACATTGATCCGAACGAGGCCGAGCGCGCGATCGGCCCAAAGACGCGCGGCATCATGATCGTGCCGGTCTACGGCAATCCGTGCGACATGGATGCGATCACGGCGCTCTGCCGCAAGCACGGGCTGACGCTCATCGAGGATTGCTGCGAGGCGCTGGGCGCGCGCTATGACGGCAAGCCCGTCGGCTCCTTCGGCCGCGTCGCCACCTTCAGCTTCTATTACTCGCACCACATCACGACGCTCGAAGGCGGCATTTGCGTGACGAACGACTTCGAGTTCGCCGAAACCATGCGCATCCTGCGCGCGCACGGCTGGATCCGCGAGGTCGAGGACAAAGCGCGCTGGACCCAGCGCTATCCCGAGATCCATCCGCGCTTTCTCTTCGTCAATGTCGGTTACAATCTGCGCGCGACCGAGCTTCAGGGCGCAATGGGATCGGTGCAGCTGCCGAAGCTCGACGAGTTCATCCGGCTCCGCCGCGAGAATGCGCGCTGGTATCGCCGCACGCTGGCGCAATTCGGCGAGGTATTCGATCTTCAGGAGGAGACGCCGAAGGGCGAGCATTCCTGGTTCGGCTTCCCCATCACTGTGCGCGAAAAGGCGCCCTTCCCGGTCACGGACTTGATGGGGGCGCTCGAGGCCGCGCAGGTTGAGACGCGCCCCATCATCTGCGGCAACATCGCGCGGCAGCCGGGGCTGAAGCTCTATTCGCATCGCGTCCAGGGCGATCTGAAACACGCAAGCCGCGTCATGGACCGGAGCTTCTCGTTCGGGATCCACCAATCCGTCGACGATGCCGCGCGCCAATATGTGGCCGACCACATCCGCCGCTTCCTTAAAGACCGCGGCGCCATATGACGGAAGGCGGCGCATCATGACGCGTGCGCTCATCACCGGCATCACCGGCATGGTGGGCTCGCATCTCGCCGAATATCTCATCGCCAACACCGATTGGGACATTTGGGGCCTTTGCCGCTGGCGGAGCCCGCTCGACAATCTCGAAGCGCTCGTGCCGCGCATCAACCGCGGCGAGCGGTGCTTCCTGGTCTACGGCGATTTGCGCGACACGCTCTCGATCCAGGACGCGGTTCGGAAATCCGCGCCCGACTATGTGTTCCATCTCGCCGCGCAGAGCTTTCCGCGCACGAGCTTCGAAGCACCGCTCGACACGTTTGACACCAACATCCAGGGCACGGCGCGCGTGCTCGACGCGCTCCGCCAGTGGAAGCGCGACGCGATCGTGCATGTCTGCGCCTCGTCGGAAGTGTTCGGACGCGTGCCCCGCGACAAGCTGCCCATCGACGAGGAGTGCACGTTCCATCCCGCCTCGCCCTATGCCATCTCGAAGGTCGGAACCGATCTCATCGGCCGCTTCTACGCCGAGGCGTACGGCATGATGGTGATGACGACGCGCATGTTCACCCACACGGGGCCGCGGCGCGGCGATGTCTTCGCCGAATCGACCTTCGCCAAGCAGATCGCACTCATCGAGGCCGGCCACCTGCCGCCGGTCGTCCAGGTTGGCAATCTTGATTCGCTGCGCACAATCGCCGATGTGCGCGACGCCGTGCGCGCCTACCATATGCTGCTCACGGTGAAGCCGGTGGCCGGCGCTTACTACAATATCGGCGGAACGCACACGGCGACGGTACGCGAAATCCTTGCCTCGCTGCTTGCGCTCTCGCCGAAAAAGGGCGGTATCCGCGTCGAGGTCGACCCCGCGCGACTTCGCCCAATCGACGCTGATCTCCAGGTACCCGACACGACGAAGTTTCGGCGCCATACCGGCTGGACGCCCGAGATTCCCTACGAGCGCACGATCCGCGATCTGCTCGACTATTGGCGCGGGCGCGTGAGCCGCGAAGGCGACCGCTTCCTGCGGCGCTGAGGCGCGAGATGCAGGCGGTCATTCTCGCAGGGGGCAAGGGCACGCGGCTCGGCACGGCTGCGGGCGGGCGGCCCAAACCGCTCGTCGAAGCGGGCGGCAAGCCGTTCATACTTTATCTCATCGAGAATTTACGGCGCTTCGGATTTGGCGAGATCGTCATTCTCGCCGGACCATTTGCCGACATCTACCGCGAAAGCCTAGGAGGGCTCGCCGCACACGGCCAGAGGCTCACGATCGTTGCCGAGGATCCGCCGGCCGACACGGCAGGCGCGCTCGTCCTCGCGGCGCCACATCTCCGCCCGCACTTCCTCCTGCTCAACGGCGATTCGTACTTCGACTTCAACTGGCTCGACCTGATGGCGCGGCGCGATGAGGAGCCGTGGCTTGCGCGTCTTGCGCTCCGCCGCGTTCCCGATGTCAGCCGCTATGGTGCGGTAGTACTCGACGGCCCCCGCGTCACGCGCTTTGGCGAAAAAGACTCAACCGGGCCCGGCCTCATCAACGGCGGTCTATACTGGATAAAGCGCGCGATCCTCGACGAGATCGGGCGGCCGCCCGTTTCGCTCGAGCGCGCGCTTCTGCCGCGCCTCGCCGAGCGCGGGCTTCTCAGCGGCGCGGTCTATGACGGGCGTTTCATCGATATCGGAGTGCCCGAGGATTTGGTGGCAGCGGGTCGGCTCCTGCCGCAATGGCAGCGGCGCCCCGCTGTCTTCCTCGACCGCGACGGCGTCATCAATCACGATACCGGATACGTTCACCGCAAGGAGGATTTCGCTTGGTGCGATGGCGCGCGCGAAGGAATCAGGCGGCTCAACGACCGCGGCTACTTCGTCTTCGTCGTTTCGAACCAGGCGGGCATCGCACGTGGATTCTATGGCCCGGCGGACGTCGAGCGCCTCCATCGCTGGATCAATCGCGAGCTTGGCCGCATCGGCGCGCATATCGACCAGTTCTACTATTGCCCGCACCATCCGACCGAGGGCCGCGGCGAATATCGCCAGGTGTGCCAATGCCGCAAGCCTGCGCCTGGCATGCTGCTCCAGGCAACGCGCGAATGGCCGGTCGAGCGCGCGGGCAGCGTGATGATCGGCGACAAGGCGATCGATATGGAAGCCGCCGCCGCCGCCGGGATCGCCGGCGTGCTCGTGCGCGAGGGTGACAATCTCGATGCCATCGCCGAGCAGTTTCTGGCTGCGGCCCTGGGCTAGTTGCCGTCAGCGATGAGTTCGGTCCAGATCGCTTCGTAGCGCCGGGCCGCGGCCTCGATCGAATAGCTCGCAAGGATGCGCGCCCGCGCCGCTCGGCCGAGCGCCGCCAGATGATCGGGCTCCCGCGCCAAGAGACCCAGGATCGCGTCCGCGAGCGCGCCCGGATCGCGCGGCGGCACGAGCAGGCCTGTCTCGCCAACGAGCGCACCGACGTCGCCCACATCGCTCGCGACGCAAGGGATCCCACATGCCATCGCCTCGCCGATCGCGTTCGGAAAACCCTCGCTGAAGGACGAGAGCACCATGAGATCGAGCGCTGGCAGAATCTCGGCGACATCGCTGCGCTCGCCGAGGGCGGCGATGATCTTCACAAGGCCTGGCGGGACGGGAAGCTCTTCGGTGCCCGCGCCGATGAGCACGAACCGCGCGTCGTCGCGGCGCGACGCCACCCGCTCCGCCGCCGCGAGAAACGTCGCGTGATCCTTCATGCCGTCGACGCGTGCGACCATGCCGATCGCGCGCTGCATTTCATCGATGCCGAGCCGTCGCCGCGCCTCCGTGCGGCGTTGCGGATCGGGCCGGAACCGCGTCACATCGAAGCCGTTCGCAACGACTTCCCAGCGGCGGGGGCGATAGCCCAACGCCTCGTGGAAGCGCCGGCCCGCTGCGCTGTTGACCATGACGCAGGCCGGCCGGCGCGAGAGCACGGCGAGGATGCGCTGGAGGATGCGCAACCGTGCCTGATGCGGCGCGCCCTCGATCGAGCTCAGCCGGATGTTCCACGCGACCGGCACGCCGCGCGCGGCAACGAGCGCCATGAGGTCGGCATGATAGAGCCAGCTCTGGATGAGCGCGGGCGTCTCGGCCGCGACGATCGCGCGAAGCCGCCGTATGGCACCGAGCGACGGCAGGCCCGGACGCATGCCGAGCCCCATCACGCGCACCCCGGCGGCGGCGATCGCCTCGGCCTGGATGCCGCCGTCAATGAGCGAGACGACAACGGACTCGAAGCGGCTCCGGTCGAGGTGGGTCACGAGCTCAGTCAGCATCGTCTGCGCGCCGCCGCGCGCGAGGCCGGTGATGAGGTGAAGGATTTTCGGGCGCGCGTCCGTCACGGCTCAAGCCGGCGGCGCGGCGGCAAAGGCGATGAGGAGATAGTCGCCGGAATGGGCGACCGTGCGCGCCCCGCTGAGACGCAGTTCGCCGAGCCCGACATAGCGGCGGTCGAGCAGCAGATGAGTGAGGCGATAGGCTGAGACGAAATATTCGATGGGCTTCCGCAGCACGGGAAAGAACGGCTCGGCCTCGGTGAAACCCAGTCCGTGTGTTCCCCACAGCACCGGCCGGCGCGTGTGATAGGCGACGAGATCGCAAAGATGCGCGGGCAGGCACATGAGCCGCGCTCCTTCGTCGGCGGCGATGCGCGCGAGGAGCGGAGCAAGCTCGGGCGAAAGCCGGCCCATCGTCGCCGCCGGAGCGCGCATGCGGCGCGCGGTGCGGCCATAGGACAGGCCGGTCCATAGGGCGCAGAACGCGGCCGCGGCATAGCTCAGGACTCCCGGGGCCTCGGCAATGAGGGCCGCGGCAAGAAAAAGCGACGGCACGAACGCGTACTTGAAATACTTGTTGCCCTCGCCGAGGCAGCGCAGCGGGCGCACGAAATAGGTGGCGCAGCCCCAGGCGTAAGTACCGACGACCCAGAGTGCGGCGAACCGCTCCGCGGCGCCGAGTCCGTGCCAGGCAACCGCCGACGCCGGGGCGAACACGATGAAGCAGTTGTAGTCGAGCACCTTGCCGGCTTGGCGCCCGAGCCAGCGCAGATCATGCGGATGATAATAGGCACCGCCGGCCTTCGCGCCCCCATAGAGCGGCGAGCGCCGGACAATGTGGGCGTTGAGCAATGGCCAGTTGCGCGCCCAATAGGCGACAATGTCGCGATGCCCGTCAAGGACGCGAAGGAAGAGGCGCGGCGCGATGGCAAAGCCCGCGGCGTAAGCTGCCGGCAGGGGCACGAGCCAGCCCCAGTCCGCCTCCGCGAGTGCGAGGAATGGCATCAGGAACCACAGGAGCTGCGCCGAGAGCTTGTGCGTGTAGAGGACGGTGACGCCAATCGCTACCGCGAGCGGCAGCATCAACGGGCTGCCGACGATCCAGGCGAAGCTTGCGAGGAGAAAGCCGTTCGTTTCGAGGAGTGCCAACGGCCGGCTGGTGAGCGAGCTGAATTCGAGGATGAGCGAGGCGTTGGCCGCGTAAGCGATGCCTACGGCAAGTGCTTCTCCGGGTCCGAAACGCGTGCCGACCCAGAGCGCAAGGAGCGCCAGCGACAGCGCATCGATAAGGGGCGCGATAGCCCAATAGAAGCGCGCGATCCACGCCGCCGGCAGGACGCCCAGCATCATGCTCATCAGCGGCGGATAGGCTTGCTCTTGCGGCTCGAGCAGATAGAGGGGCGGCAGTACGATCGGCAGGCGCCGGCGCGCCCGAAAGGCTTCGGCACAGAGCAGATAGTAGTAAGCATCGCACCCCTGCCGCCGGTGAGGCCATACCGGCGCGAAGCGAAGCACGAGATGCGCCGCAGCGATCAGAAGAGCCACGACAGGCGGCAACAGCAGCGCCGGCACCATGCTCACCGCGCGGACATGCCTTGGTGTTCTTCGCTCTGAATTTTCCAGAAATCGAAGAAGCGGGTGCCGGGGCGCGACAGCTCCTGCCATGTGCCGCGCTCGACGATGCGCCCGCGCTCGATCAGATAGAGCAGATCCGCCTCGCGCAGCGTCGAGAGGCGGTGCGCGATGATGAGGATCGTAATCTGGCCGCGCATCTCGAAGATCGCGCGCATAACCGCCTGTTCCGACTCCGAGTCGAGCGCGCTCGTCGCCTCGTCGATGACAAGAAGCCGGGCATGGCCCACGAGCGCACGGGCGAGGCCGATCCTCTGCCGCTCGCCGCCTGAAAGCCGCATGCCGCGCTCGCCGACCTCGGTCGCATAGCCGTGCGGCAGCGCGCGGATGAACTCATCGGCATGAGCGCGACGCGCTGCCGCCGCGATCTCGGCATCGGTTGCGTCGGGATTACCCCAGCGGATGTTCTCGGCGATCGAGGCATTAAACAGGAATGTGTCCTGCGCCACGTAGCCGACATTGCGGCGCCATTGCGCGAGAGCGAGCGTGGCGAGCGGCTGGCTGTCGATCTCGATCGCACCCGCGTCGGGAGCGACGAGGCCAAGGAGGCAGTCGGCGAAGGTCGACTTGCCGGCGCCCGAAGGCCCGGCGAGACCGATCATCGCGCCGGCCGGAAGCTCGAGCGAGATTCGATCGAGCGCGGCGAGGCCGCCGTGTCGCACCTCAAGATCGCGTGCGCGCACGCCGACGCCGGCTGCGGCATGAAAGACGGGCGCAGCGCCTTCAGACGCCGCCTCGCCGTCGCGGCGCGCGTCCGCAAGCGTCTCGAGCGCCGGCGCAATCGAGGGCGCGTAGGTCGCATGCAGGATCTGCACGTATTGCTGCACCTGCGACAAGCGCAGGTAGAGCCGGATGAAGAGATAGACGGTGACAAGCACGGTCGCCGGGTTGATGCCGATCTCGACCACGCCGATCCAAAGGCTTCCGCACAGCGCTACCATCGCGCAGCCCTCGTAGATCGAGCGCACGAGAAACGGATGAAACTGCGTCAGGCGCTCGACGCGGTAGATCCGGCGCACGGCGGCAGTGAATAGACCTGTGGCCCGGTCCTCGGCGGCGGCGGCCTTGATGAGACGCGCCCCGCCGATGAATTCGTTGGCGATGACATGAAGCGTCTCATTCTCGCGCATGAGCTGCGCGCCGAGGCCGCGATTGAACCGCGTCAGCGGCTGGACACAGAGCCACATCACCGCGCCGAACAGCGCCGTGCCGAGTGCCACTTCCCACGACGCAAGCAGCGACAGCACGACATAGACGAAGACGAAGACGCCGCCCGCCGCGATCTGCGCCAGGCAATAGAACGCGCCGCCCAAGCGCATCGTCTCCTCGAGGAGCGCGTTCGTGAGTTGCCCGGTCTTGTGGTCCAGGAAGAAGCGCCAGCGCGCACCCATCATGCTGGCGAAGATGTCCTCGCGCCACAACGCGATGTAGCGGCCGCGATATTGCGCGGAGAGCCAGCCCTCGCTCACCGAGGCCGCGTTCTGCAGCAGGAACGCCCCGAGCGCCACGGCGAGAAGATGGGAGAAATCGTGCGCGAAGCCGAAGAGATCGAGGACGCCGCCGGCAAAGCGCGCGAGGATGCCGGTACCGGCCCCCGTGCCGGCCGCGCCCGCGCCGCCGCCGGTAGCGATGCCCGACAGCAGCGGCAGGAGCAAAGCGAGGCCCAGCCCCTCGGTGATTCCGTTCAGCGACATGGCAAGGACGAGAAGCGGCGCGCGCCATCCGAGTCGCCGCCGGATGTCGCGGAGAAGATCGGATACGAATGATGCAGGCGCCGCCATCATGCCTTCCTGTACGCGGCGACCCACACGGCGCGCCGCCGCGGCGGGGTCATCCGCGCCAGCACAGATCGATAGTCGGCGAGGTCGAGCGGCCATGGCGCGCAAGTCTTGCGGATCGCATCGAAGACGACAGGGAAGACCGGCGCGTAGAATCCCTCATAGGAGTGGCGTACGAGGTGCAAGCCCGCGGCCTCAGCGACATGCTCGACTTCTGCCGGTGGATGGAGCCTTCCGAGCGTCCGCCGCAGCGAGCGCGCGGCCAGGCTGCCGTCGTTGGCGGTGAGGACGAGCCAGAAGCCGCCGCTCTTGAGCACGCGCGCGACCTCGCCGGTCAGGCGCGCGAGACGCTCCGGCGCGAAATGCTCGAGCACCATCCAGTCGAGGACGAGATCGAATCCGCCCGTTCGCCACGGCAATCGATCGCACTCCGGCGGCACGATCTGAAACTCGCAAGCCGGAAAGCGCGCCCAATCCGCGTGCGGGGCGATGTCTTGCGCCGCGAGCTTACAGCCCAACTGCGCGAGAAGGCCGAGATTTCGGCCACGGCCGGTGCCGTGATCGAGCACGGACATATGCGCAGGGTGCGGCAGCGCGGCGAGATAATGCACCGCCCAGTCACGCGCGAGTGCCGGATCGCTGCGCGTCCTCTCGTAATAGCGGTCGAGCCGCGCGCGCGTGAGCCAAGCAAGCGGCGAGAGCGGCGATGCCACCGGATGAAGGCAGTAGCGCGCAGCGCGTAAAAGGCGGCGCGCATTGTCACCGGCGGACATGTCCATCCGCCACAGCGCGTCCGGCGTCTGCTGGGCGGCCCCAACTTCGCGCCAGTCGATGACATTACCAACGACGCGCCCCGCCGCCCCACAGGCGCACACGAGCGATGCACCTTTGGCCTCGGGCGTTCCGCCGCAACGCGGACACTGCGCTTGCTGCGCGCCGTCGCCGGCGATATGCGCAAGCTCAGTCCGCATCGGCCGCCGCCGCGCGTTCCACGCGTGCATAGACCTCGGCAAGAGCGAGCGCCTCGATCTTGCGCTCGGCAATGAGATCGAGGATCTCGGCAAACCACGCGCGCGAACCGAGGGCGCAGAATGTGGGCCGCGCCGCATGATAAGGGTGATAGCTCAATGTCACGACCCGCTGCGGCAGCTCGGGAATGCGATGGTAGAGGAGCTGCGCGACGAGGCCCGGCTCCGACTCCGCAATATGCGTCGATTCCCACCCGCGCAGCGCGAGGCCGCTATCGGCGCGCGCAAGCTTGAACGGGAACCACAGCGGGAATCCCGCCTCCGGAAAGTCGAAGAGCGTGCCGCCGCCGCCATCGACGCGGCGCGCGCCCCAGCGCAGCACGATGCCGCGGAAAAGGCTGCTGCTGCCGAGGATATCGGGAAACTCCGCGAGCGTCGCGTCGAGCGCGTCGATCCATTCGGGATAGACCAGGAATGCGCCGTGGCGATGAAGCGTCGCGATGCCGATCCCGGCGGCGCGTGCTTTCGTCACCTGGCGGCGCAAGCCGGCGCCGACGATATCGCCGAGCCCCGGCTTCAGCGCAGGCGGCGGCGCCTGATGCCCGATGAAGCGCCGCGCGCGGCGGCCCAGTTCGCTCGCAAGTTCGGCCGTGCGATCCATCGTGTTGTAATGGAAGCAGCACTCGATTCCTTCGGCGCGCGCGAGGCGGCGTGTCCAGAAGCGACGGTTGCGGTCGCGCAACACGGCATAGCTTGCCGGCATACGGCGCGCGAGCGCGAGATCGAGGTAGGTCGTATCGCGCGAGTAATCGAGATCGTGCCGCAGCACCACGGTCGTCGCGCCGAGCCCGGGAACGCCGGGCCGTTGCAAGTTCGCAAGCGGCGGCACGTGCCGGAGCAGCATGCGCCAGAGCGCCGCCACATGCTCGTCGAGCCAATGGAGGCGCGGGCGCCAGCCGAGCCAGGGGCCGAGGTCGCTCTGACCCTGAAGCCATGACTGGAAGGCAGCGAAGGGGTTCGCGTTGAGATAGAGGAAACGCTCGGACGCTACGATCGCGGGCGCGGCAAGCGGAAGCGCCAACGCGCGCTCGGGGCTCTGCCGCTCACCCCCCAATGCTACGAGCTCGCCTTCGCCCGCCGGACCCTGCCAACGCGCAAATTCCCCCGCGGGCGGCGCCATGATTTCCGTGCGTCCGGCGAGGCGATAGGCAAGCGCCGCATAAGGATAAGGCGAACGCCGCACCTCGGCGCCAGCGGGCAGAAGCGGAAAGGCCGACGGCGTGCCTGCGGCTATGATCCAGTTGCCGCGCGCGTGCCAGCGCTCGACAAGGGTCGCGAGCGCGCGGTCGTTTTCGCGCTCGGCGATCGCGACGAGGATACCGTCCGCAGGCACGTCTTCCGCCGCCTCGGCGCTGACCCGGCGCGGCCGCGCGCCAAGACGCCAGAAGAAATTCCATGCGCCCGGAGGGCCGAGGCCAACGCCATCCTCGCGCGGCCACGCGACCGGCCCCGCCGCGCCGCGGAAGCGATAGGAGTCGCGAACGGCCGGCGGCGCGCGGAAGAGCACGCGGATCATCGCCGCGCGCGCTCCCTCGTGTGGACAGGCGCGGGCACGCCGCCTATAAGCTCAGCCGCCTTGATGGACCGCGACCTCTGATGGACCAGGCGCTCGCGATGCGGGTTGCGAATTTCATGGATTCGCGGCTCGAGGATCTGAAGCGCAAGGGCGTGCTCGCAATCGCGCCTGACATCTACAACCCGGGTCGCGCCTATGCGAAGGTCGTGCATTTCTCGCCCTACGCATCGGATGCCGCGCTTACCGACGAGCTGCGCAAGCGCGGGATCGAGCTTCAGTGCTACGATCCGCGGCCGCGCCATCCGCTCCGCGCGCTCCGCGATGTCGTGCGCATCGTGCGCATCCTCCGCCGCGAGCACATCAACATCATCCGCGGGCGCCTTCCGTATGCCGGCAGCCTCATCGGCTGCGTCGCCGGCGGCATCCTCGGCATTCCATCGGTCGTGTCGCTCGGCGGCGACAACCGCGTCGCGCAGGAGCTGAGCGGCCGCTTCTACTTCGGAAGCCGCATGCTGTCCTATGGCATGGAGGCGTTGGTCTTGCGCCTGTGCAGCCGCATCATCGTGCCGAACCGCTTCACCGCGTCCTATGTCGCGCGGATCATCGGCCAACGCGCGCGCGACAAATGCGTCGTCATCCCGTGGATGATCGAGGAGGTTGGTCCGGCGGGCGCCGATGACGCCGGGCTGCGCGCCCGCTTCGGCATTGCGGAGGACGCACAACTCGTGCCGATCATCGGCTTTCTCAACCGCTACAAATTCACCGACCGGCTCTACGACGCGCTCGACATGATCGAGTTGCCGCGCGGCCCTCGTCCCGTCTTCGTCTTCTGCGGCGACGGGCCGCTGCGCGCCGACGGCGAGCGGCGCTTTGCGGGCCGCGCCGATGTGCGCTTCATCGGCTGGCAGGAGCGTGCGGTGGTGGCGTCGCTCTTGCGCGCGGCCGCGTTCGTCCTCGTGCCGATGTCGGGCTTCGTATTGCTCGAGGCGGCGAGCGCGGGGAAGCCCGTGGTAACGAGCCGGGTCGAATGGCATTCCGAGCTGGTCGCCGACGGTAAGACGGGGCTTCTTGTCGATCCCGAGGCGCCGCGGCAATGGGCCGATGCGATTCTGCGCATGCTCGCCGAGCCCGAGCGTGCGGCCGAAATGGCCCGGGCACTCGGCGCGCGCTATCGCGAGGAGTACCGGCCAGAGCGGGCCAGGGCGCTCGAGATCGCGCTCTATCAGGAGCTTGCGCATCAGGGCGACGCCCACGCCGAGGCGCGTGCACAATGAAGGTTTTGACCGTTGTCGGCGCGCGCCCGCAATTCATCAAGGCCGCGCCCGTCTCGCGCGCGCTCGCCGCGGCCGGGATCGCGGAGATACTGGTCCACACGGGTCAGCATTTCGATCCCGAGATGTCGGACGTGTTCTTCACCGAGCTTGGTATCCCCGCCCCCGCCATCAATCTCGGCATTCACGGCGAGCGGCACGGCGCGATGGTCGGGCGCATGCTCGAAGGCCTCGAGGCGGCGATGCTCGAGCAGCATCCCGACTGGGTCGTCGTCTATGGCGACACCAACTCGACGCTCGCTGGCGCGCTCGCGGCAGCGAAGCTCGATGTTCCCGTGGCTCATGTCGAGGCCGGCATGCGCTCCTACGACAGGCGCATGCCGGAAGAGACAAATCGCGTGCTCGCCGACCACGTGAGCCGCCTGCTGCTGTGTGCGACGGAAACGGCGGTCGCCAATCTTACGAAAGAGGGGATTGTCGCGGGCGTCCACCATGTCGGCGATGTCATGTACGACGCGGCGCTCTTCGCTGCCGAAGCCGCCCGGAGTTCGACAGTGCTCGACCGGCTCCTCCTCACCGACGGGAGCTACGATCTCGCGACGCTTCACCGCGCCGAGAACACCGACGACCCCGAGCGGCTTGCCGCGCTCATGGCTTGGCTTGAGGAGCAGTCGCGCACTCGGCCCGTGGTGATGCCGCTTCACCCGCGCACGGCTGCCGTGCTTAAACGCCACGGCATCGAGGCCCGCGGCCTCATGCTCTGCTCGCCCCTCTCCTATCTCGATCTGACGCGGCTTCTCGCGGGCGCGGTCTCCGTATTCACGGATTCCGGAGGCTTGCAAAAGGAGGCCTATTTCCAGCGCAAGCCGTGCGTCACCTTGCGCGAGGAGACCGAGTGGGTCGAGACGATCCAATGCGGCTGGAACCGGCTGTGGCGCGGCGGCCCTTACGCGCCGCGGCGCGAGATCGCGGACTATGGCGATGGTCATGCGGCGGAGAAGATCGCGGCGCTGCTTATCCGTGAGGCCGATCAGGACGCGCGCCGGCGGAACACGTAAAGGCCGGCATAGTCGCAGAAATCGAATTGCCGCCCGACGAGGCAGCGCTGCTCAACCTCGAGCCCGACCTTGTTGAGCGGGTGGAAATGCGACGGCCTTTCGGGCGCGACAAGCAGCGGCTGAAGTACGCGCGAGACGAAAAGGAAGAAGCCGAGGCCGACGTAATCGACGAGGTCGAAGTGTTTTGCGGCTTCGACCTCGAAGTCGGCGCGGGACAGCAGCAGATTGTATTTCGCGACCTCGATCGAGGCGAGCCCGGCGCGCCGGCGCGCAAGGTTCAAACCTTCCATCCCCTCGCTCCATCCCTCGCTCGCGAGGTAAAGCCCGCCCGGCTTGACGAGCGCCGCGATCTCGCCCACCGCGCGCGCCTGGTCCGAGGATGACGCGAGATTGATGAGGCAGCGGATCGTCGTCACGACATCGAAGGTACCGTGCCGCGCGCGCACAGACCCGAGCGAAAGCACGTCGCCCGTCTCGAAGGCGGCATTGGCGATCCCGTCGGCAGCGGCCCGCGTGCGGGCACGAGAGACGAACGCATCGACATAGTCGAGCCCGAGCGCGCTCTCGACACTGCGGGCGAAGCGCAAGGTCGAAAGCCCGTCGCCGCAGCCGATATCAAGAAGGCTCTGCCCGCGGGAAAGGAAGCGCTCGATCGCGCCCTCGACCGCCTCCTGGAGATTAGGATCACGCGCGGTGGGGCGCGCGCCATCGGCATCGAGCTCGTGCCGCGCGGCTTCGGTCCAGTGCGCGCGGATCTCGGCCGTTCTTTCGTGCTCTGTCATTCGCTTGACGCGGGCTCAGCCAGTGGCGTCCAGTTCCCGCACTTCACCGCCGTCGGGTCCGGCACGGTTGTGGCGGGCGATCGAAAAATGCTGCGGCACCTTGTGCTGAAGCTGCGGCACGCCGTAACCCGAGCAAAGCCGGCAGATACCGATCTCGCGCTGCGCGGCAAGAATGCGGCGACGGAAGGCCGTGGCGCGCGGACCGTTGAAGACGCCCATCAGGCCGTCCTCGAACACGTTGCCCAGGATGTTCTCGCCGTTCGGATCGCGGCAGCACGGCACCGCTTCGCCGTTCCAGTTGACGACGATCGAGTTCCAGATCCAGCTGCACTCGTGGTCTGGAACGACTTTGGGCTTCAAGATGCCCTGTTCGAACGCCGCCTCGTCGTAGAACCAGTATTTCCGGTCGCGCGTCAGATAGGCATGCGCCTCAAGCATGTTGCGCACGCACGGATCGATCACGTTGACAGCGTCCGCGCCAAGCGCGCGCGCCCAGGCGATGAAATCCTCGACCTGGTGCTCGTTGTGGCGCATGACGATGAAGCCGACCTCGATACGCACGTTCGAGGCCGGATGAAGCCTCCTCAAAGCCACGAGCGCGCGCAAGTTGCGCTCGACCTTGGCGAGGCTCGAGCGCACGCGGTAGCGCTGATGCGTTGCCTCGTCGAGCCCGCCGATCTGAAAGCTGATCTTGTTCACGTCGGAATAGATGACGCCTTCGGCATCGACGAGATCGCCGTTGGTGCAGGTCTCGACGAAAAGATCCTTGCTCCGCGCATAGCGAATCATCTCGTAGGCGTGCTCGCCGAGGAACGGCTCGCCCATGAAATAGAACATGAGCGTGTTCGTGGTCGGCGCGATCTCGTCGATGAAGCGGCGGTAGAGGTCGAAATCGACGAAACCCGCCGCGCGCCGCATGTCGCCCTTGCCGGTCTCGCACACGGGGCAGCGCGCGTTGCAGGCATTTGTCGGCTCGATCGTCACGTGCGCCGGCGCCATGAGCGGCCCCGCGCGGCGCGCCTTGAGCGACGCGGTGTTGAAGAGCACCGACTTCCAGCCGCGCGGCCGGCGCAGCGCGAGGCTCTTCACGATGCCAATGTGAGCGGCAAGCGACAAATCAGATCCCTTCGCTGTCTTGCATCATAGCATCCGCGCCGCCGTCTCGCGAACGAGCGCCGGCGGCGGATGGTCCCCATCGAGGAACGTTCGCGCCCAGGTTTCCAGATAGAGCAGAGACCAGATCAGAAGGCGGCGATTCTCGCGCCCCGCGCGGTGATCCTCGACAAGACGATGTACCGTCGCGCGATCGAGCCAGTCGTAGATGCGCGCATTGTTCGTGAGCAGCGTGCGGCGCACGTAATCCATGCTCTCTCCGCGGAACCAGCTCGCATCGGGCGCGGAGAAGCCTTTCTTGACGGCGTCCGCGATCTGCGCCGGGACGTAACGGCTCATCGCCGCGCGCAGCAGAAGCTTGCCGTCGCGCGTGCGCTCGAAATAGCGCGTGCGCTTGTCGCTCGGCTCGTTCTCGTTGATGCGGATCGTCTCGCTCAGATTCTTGAGCTTCATGCGCACCGGCAGGCGCATCGCGAAATCGACGAGGTCGTGATCGAGGAACGGCACCCGCGTCTCGAGCGAATGCGCCATGCTGAGCTTGTCCTCGACCACGAGGAGCCCGTGCAGAAACGTCTTCGCCTCGAAATAGAGCGAATGGTTGATGTAGTCCTCGGGCGCCGCGAGCGCATTCTTGTGCTCGCCAAAGACGGCGCGGAAAAGGTTCTGCGGATCGACGGCGCGGGCATCGATGCCGAGCGGCGCGAAGATCCCCGCCGCCGCCTCGGCCGGAAGCAGCCGCTGCCAGAAGCCATAATATTTGGTCGCGTAATCGTCGAAATCGCTGTTCGACGCCGCGCGGTAGTAGCGCCAGGGATAGCCGCCGAAGAGCTCGTCGCCCCCAGCGCCGGAGAGCGCGACCGTGCAGAAGCGGCTCGCGAGCTTCGCCGCGTAGAAATTGGGATAGCTTTGCCCGACGCGCGGCTCCTCCATGTGCCAGACGACGCGGCGCATAGAGCGCTCCATGTCGCCGGCCTTCAGCACCATCTCATAATGCTCGGTGCCGCAGAGATAGGACATATGTTCGGCCGCCGCGCGCTCGTCGAAGCCGAGTTCGAGGCCCGAGGCGGAGCTGAGATCAAACCCCACGGTGAACGTGCGCAGCTCCGGATGAATGCGCGCGGCAATCGCCGTGATCGAGCCCGAGTCTATGCCGCCCGAGAGATAAGCCCCCACGGGCACGTCGCTCATGAGCTGGCGCCGCACGGCCTGCTGCACGAGGCGATCGAGCTCTTCCACCAGTTCCTCGGGGCGGCCCGTGAGTTCGTCGGCGAAGCGGAAGTCCCAGTAGCGCTCGATGCGTGGGCGCGCATCGCCCCGGATGCCGAGGCGCAGGAAACACCCCGGCGGGAGCAGACGCACATCCTTGAAGAGCGTGCGCTCGCCCAGGAAATTCTGGAACGTCAGGTACTCGACAAGCCCGGCCGGATCGAGCGCCGCGGCAAGACCGGGATGCGCGAGAAGCGCCTTCACCTCCGATGCAAAGAGGAAGCTATCGCCGCGCTCGCACCAATAGAGCGGCTTGACGCCGAAACGGTCGCGCGCGAGCAGAATCTCTCCGGCCGCGCGGTCATAAAGCGCGAAAGCGAAGATGCCGTTGAGGCGAAGGATCGCCTCCTCGCCCCAGGCGGCGAGCGCATGAAGCAGCACCTCGCTGTCGGTACGCGAGCGGAACACGTGGCCCGCCGCCTCGAGTTCGCGCTTCAGCTCGAGATAATTGTAGATCTCGCCGTTATAGCTCAGCACGTAGCGGCCATCGGGCGTCGCCATCGGCTGATTGCCGGCGGGCGAGAGATCGATGATCGAGAGCCGCCGGTGGCCAAGCCCGACCGCGCCGTCAGTGTAATAGCCCTCGCTGTCGGGTCCACGATGGAGCAGCTCCGCGGTCATACGCCGAAGAAGATCGCGCGAGACCGGCGCGCCCCTGCGGTCAACGATGCCGGTGATGCCGCACATTGCTCAGTTGGACCAGACTGGATGGTTCATGAGAAGTGTGCTCAGCGCCTCGGCAAGCCAGTCGTCGAGCGCCGCTGGCGTGCCGACGCCATCGAGCCGGGCGCGATGGAGGATGCGCGCGCGCCCATCCGCCTCGACCATGCGAAACTCGACCTCGCCGCGTAGCGCGCCGGTCGCCGGGTCGACGCCGCCATCGGGAGCAAGCGCGGCCTCAAGGCGGCGGCCCGGCATCCACGGCTCGGCGAAGGCCTCGTCGAGCTTTCGGCGGAGCCTATCGACGAGCGATTCCATCACCCTTTTTCTGCGCGACGATGGTGATGCCGGACTCCTCGATGCGCTCACGTTCGATCGCGAGGCCGGCGTCCGCGCACCAGCGCCGCACCTCCTCCGGCGATTGGCGATGCGCGTTCTCCGGCGCGTACCAGTCGAAATTGATGTGGTGCATTTCGTCGAACGTGAGGTCCGCGCGATAGAACGCCTTCAAGACATGCCAATAGAAAAGCCGCTGCACGTCGATCGGCCCCGCAGGAATTTCGAGGATGTCGATCGGCTCCTTCAGCTCGATCGTGGCGCCGAGCTTGCCCAGCGCGATGCCAAGCTCGGTCAACGGGCGGAGCGCCTGCCACGCCGCCTCGGGCGGCAATGCGCGGAGTTTCGCGCGCACATAATCGTCGGCGAATTCGCGGATCGGGCCCTTCTTGCGATAAACATAGAAGAGAAGCCTGCCGCCGGGTTTCAACAGCGTCGCAAGATGCGCGAGTGCCCGCTCCGTCGAATCGGTGTGGTGCAGCACGCCTTCGGAGAAGATCACGTCGAGCGAGCCGCGCGCGAAGGGAAGCGCGTGCAGATCGGCCTGGATGAACCCCGCGGATATCCCGCGCTCGCCGAAGCGGTCGCGCGCAACATCGACCGCCGCGGAGATGTCGGTGCCGATATAGTGCATGCGGTCGAAGACGCCGTCGAAAAGCTCGAGCGCCGACATGCCGGCGCCGCACCCGGCATCGACGACGAGGGGACGCGCTCCACCATCGAGCCAGGATGATTCGCGCGGATTGCCATAGCGCTCGATAAGCCATTGCCGCATGCGCGCGAGCGAGGCCGGGGACTCGAAGCTCTCGCGCTGCTGCCACTTGAAACCGAAGACGCCGCTCGTGTGCGCCTGCTCCGCGGATGCCGCATGCGCGCCGCGCAGGATGCCATCGCGGAGCACGAGCTTTTGCCCATGCGCCACAATCTCCTCGCCCTCGCGCGGCGCCCGCGCGAGGCCCAGAAGCTCCAGCATGAAGCGCGGCAGCGCTTCAGATTTCGTGGAGACAGGCGGCGACATGGCGGTAATCGTCTTCATCCATGCGATTGTGGAGCGGCAGCGCCATCGACTGACGATCGCAATCGCGCGCGGCTGGTAGATCATCGGGCGCATAACCGAAGCGCTCGCGGTAGTAGCCCAGCGTATGGACGGCGTGCGTGCCGGGCCGCGCGCCGATGCCACGCGCGGCAAGGGCCGCCATGATCTCGTTGCGCGAGCGCGGCGCCGTCGCCGGATCGACGTACGTGACAAAGGATTGCCACGCATGACGGCCGCCCTCTGGCTCCCGCGGCAGCCGCAGCCACGGCAGATCGGCGAGCGCGTGGCGATACCACCCAGCCCAGCGCGCACGCTCGTTGACGAAGCGGTCGAGTTTTTTCAGCTGCACAAGCCCGAGCGCGCCCTGCAGATCAGTCATGCGGTAGTTGAAGCCCAAGAGGTTGAAGTCGGGCAGGATGTGCGGCTGCGGGCCGGCGTGGCGCTCCTCCTCCGAGACCGAGGCGCCGTGATTGCGCAGCATGCGCGCGCGCTCGGCCAAGGCGTCGTCGTCGGTCGTGAGCATGCCGCCCTCGCCCGTCGTGATCGATTTGCGCGGATGAAACGAGAAGACGCCGCACGTGCCGAGCGCGCCGGCCGAGCGGTTGCGATAGAGCGCGCCGGCAGCGCAGGCGGCATCCTCGACGATTGCCACATGCGGCGGAACGGCCTTCGCGAGCGCGTCCATGTCGGCGCAAAAGCCGAAGAGATGCACCGGAATTACGGCCTTGGTGCGCGGGGAAAGACAGCGCGCGACCTCGTCGGCGCGGATGTTGAAGCTCACCCGGTCGACGTCGGCGAGGATGGGCGTCGCGCCGCAATAGAGTGCAACGTTCGCGGTCGCGATCCAGGTGAAGGACGGCACGATCACCTCGTCGCCCGGGCCGATGCCGAGCGCCGCGAGCGCGAGATGGAGGCCGGTCGTGGCCGAGGTCGTGGCGACCGCGTGCTTCACATTATGTGCCGAGGCAAACGCGCGCTCGAATTCCTGCACCTTCGGCCCTTGCGTGAGCCAGCCGCTTTCCAAGGGCGCACGCAGCGCCTGCCATTCCTCCTCGCCGACGGCGGGCCGGGCGATCGGGACGACGCGCTTCTCGCTCACGGCACTTGCCTCATGATGCCGCCGCGCGCCGTGCCGCAACCTCGGCCTTGTGCGACTTGCGCCAGGAGATGAGCCGCTCGAGCCCGTCGCGCAAGCCGATCTCGGCGGCGAAGCCGATCTCCGACTTCGCGCGCACGGGCGAGCCGATGCGGTTCCGGACGAGCGTCGCCTGGCTGCGCGGCGCATAGGTTATCGGCTGGTTCGAGCCGGTGAGCTGGAGCAGCAGCTCGGCGAGCTCCTTCAACGACGTGCGCTTGCCCGTGCCGACATTGTAGAAGCGATCGACGGCCTCGGCCTTCGCGGCGCAGAGATTGGCGCGTCCGCAATCCTCGACCGCGACGAAGTCGAACGCCTCGCTGCCATCGCCGAGGATGGTGGGGCCGCGGCCTTCGTCGATCGCATCGAGCATCTTCATGATCACGGCGATATAGGCGCCGTGATAATCCTGGCGCGGCCCATAGACGTTCATGTAGCGCAGGCCCACGAGGTTCAGGCCATAGCGATGGTGGAATGCGCGCGCCATCGCCTCGCCCGCGATCTTGGTGGCGCCATAGAAATTCTTGTTGTTGAAGGGATGGTCCTCGGTCATCGGCTCTTCGACGGCGTCGCCGTAGACCGACGCCGAGGACGAATAAACGAGCCGCTTCACCTTGGCACGGACGCACGCCTCGAGCACGTTGAAGGTGCCGCGTATGTTCACGTCGAAGGCGGCGCGCGGATATTCGTGGCACTGCAGAAGCCAGAGCGCCGCGAAATGGAACACGCCGTCAGCGCCACTGAGCGCCGCCTCCAATATGTCGCTCTGGCAGATGTCGCCGCCCGCCTCGAAGATTTTGACCCGCGGATCTTTCAGAGCCGCCGCCAGGTTCTCGTGCCGGCCGCGCACGAAATTGTCGTAGACGACGATCTCGCCCACATCCTCGCGCGTCAACAGATCGACCGTATGCGAGCCGATCAATCCGGCGCCGCCGATGACGACGAGCCTTTTGCCGCGAATGTCCATGTCAGCCGGCGCCCACGCGCACCGCCGCGACGACGCGCTCCTGCGTCGCCTCGTCGAGATAGGGATGCATCGGCAGGCTCAGCACCTCCTCGGAAAGCCGCGCGGAGACGGGCGTGCCGCCAGGCGCGCTCGGATGATGGCGATAGCCGGACTGGCGCGAGAGCGGCAGCGGATAATAGATCGCGGTCGGAACGCCCGCGGCCCTGCACGCGGCCACGACAGCATCGCGCCGCGGCGTCTTGATCGTATATTGCGCCCAGACCGATTGCGCACCCGGCATCACGTACGGCGTCGCCACGTTGTTGCCGAGCGCCGAGCGATAGCGCGCAGCGACGGCTTGGCGCCGCTCGATCTCGTCGGCGAAGATTTCGAGCTTCTCGATGAGGATCGCGGCCTGCATCGTATCGAGGCGCCCGTTCACGCCGACGCGGACATTATCGTACTTGTCGCTGCCCTGGCCGTGGACGCGGAGCGAGCGCAGGATCGAAGCCAGCTCGTCGTCGTCGGTGAAAATCGCGCCGCCATCGCCGTAGCAGCCCAAGGGCTTCGCCGGGAAAAAGCTCGTCGCGGTAGCGAGCCCGAAGCGGCCGACGCGCGCGCCGCCAAGGCTTGCGCCGAAGCTCTGCGCCGCGTCGGAGAGGACGAAGAGCCGCGCCTCTTCGACGATCGGGAGCAGCGCGCGATAGTCGGCCGGCTGGCCGAAGAGATCGACCGGGATGACCGCGCGCGGGCGCAGCCCCGCGCCCTTCGCCCACGCGATCCCGCGCGCGAGGCTCGCGGCGTCCATGTTGAAGGTGTCGGGAGAAACGTCGACGAAGACGGGCGTGGCGCCCGTCCACGCCACGACCTCGGCGGTTGCGACGAAGGTGAAGTCGGGCACGAAGACGGCATCGCCCGCGGTGACGCCCATCGCCATCAGCACAAGCCCAAGTGCGTCCGTGCCGTTGGCGCAGCTGACGCAATGGCGCGCGCCACAGAAGGCCGCGAGGCGCCGCTCGAGTTCCGCTACCTCCGGGCCGAGGATGAACTGGCCGTGCGCCATGACGCGTGCGATCGCCGTGTCGATCGCGCCGGAAATGCGCGCGCGCTGTGCCTGAAGATCGATAAACGGGATGGGCTTTGCCGCGGTGTCGGGCATGCTTAGTCCTCGATCGGTTCGAGCCGGCCCGCGGCCTCGCGGTAGCGCGTGCCCGAGATGGGGCAGACGAGATCGCGGCCGAGCCGCCCGCCGGCGCGGCTCATCCAGCCGATGCGGCGCGCGGGCACGCCCGCCATCAGCGCGAAGTCGGGCACGTCGGACGCGACGACCGCGCCCGCCGCGATGAAAGCGTAGGCACCCACCGTGTGGCCGCACACGATCGTGGCGTTGGCGCCGATGGTGGCGCCGCGCTTCACCAGCGTCGGCTTGAACTCGTCCTTGCGCGAAACCTCGGCGCGGGGGTTCAGCACGTTGGTGAAGACGCAGGAGGGGCCGCAGAACACGCCATCTTCAAGTGTCACGCCGTCGTAGAGCGAGACGTTGTTCTGGATCTTGCAATTGTCGCCGATGGCGACGTTGGGGCCGGCGACGACGTTCTGCCCGAGGGTGCAGTCGCGGCCGATCGTGGTGTTGCGCAGCACATGCGCGAAATGCCAGATGCGCGTGCCGGCGCCGATTTGCGCTGGCTCGTCGACATAGGCGCTCTCGTGGATCTGCACGCCCGGATGCGACGCGCGCTGCGGCGCGGGCGCTGGCGGAGACGCGGGCGCGGGTCCCTTCAGGGCGGCGCTCGCCGCCGCGAGCACGCGCAAGACGCGCACGCCCTCCGCTCCGTCAGTCACGGGTTGGGCGCCGGTCGCGACGCAATCGAGGAAGTGTTGGCATTCGAGGCGCAGCGGCTCGGCCTCGGCAACGGGCACGGGCTCGGCGTCGGCACGCTGCGGCACCGGGACCTGGTCGCGCCACTCGATGCGGTGGCGATAAAGCTGAAGCTTGCGGTCCCACGGCTCGCCGTCGTCGAACACGGCCATCGCCTGGTCGCCGATGACGACGAGCTTCTGTTCCTTGAACGGGTGCAGCCACGATACGAAGATGTGCGCCTGCTCGCCGCCGGCGAAGGAGAGATGCGTCGTCGTCACGTCGGCGATCTGGCGATGAAGGTGATAGGCCCCTTCGGCGGTGACGCGCGTTGGCTCGGCCCCTGCGAGCGTCAGCACCATCGAGATGTCGTGCGGCGCGAAGCTCCAGAGGATGTCTTCCTCGCGCCGCACTTTGCCGAGATTGAGGCGGTTCGAATAGATGTATTGGAGGCGCCCTAGCGCGCCCGCGCGCACCAGTTCGCGCAGCTTGCGGAAGGCCGGGTGATATTGCAGCAGGTGCCCGACCATGAGCGTCCGCCCGCGCGAGTGCGCCAGCGTACAGAGCCCTTCGGCTTCGCCGATGTCGAGCGCCAGGGGCTTCTCGACGAAGACGTGCTTGCCGGCCTCGAGCGCCGCGCGCGCAAGCTCGGCATGGAGCGAGGCGGGCGCAGCGATGGCGACGCCGGCAATGTCGGGGCTGCGCAGCACCTCGGCATAAGGGAGAAGCGGCGCGCGATGACGCTCGGCGAGCGAGCCCGCCGCGGCGCGATCGGGATCGGCGATCGCCGCGAGCGCACCGAGCTCGGCGAAATTGCGGACGAGGTTCTTGCCCCAATAGCCCGCGCCGACAACGGCTATGCGAATGGTCCTCTGTTCGCTCACGCCTTCATCCATGCTACCGCAGTCCGGGTGAAACGACGTCTCACCGGACGGGAATGCTCGACAATCCGGCGCGCGAACGCCGGAACTCAGGCCGCTTCGACCGCGGCCGCCGCGAACTCCGCCTCGACCGTACGGCCCAGGAACTCGAGCAGCACCACCACGCGCTCGTCATCCGACGCCGCGGCAAGCCGCCCGACAAGCTCGGCGAACGGCCCTTCCGTCAGGCGCACCGCGTCGCCCGGCCGGAGCCGAAGCGCGGGCTGAAGCTCGTCGAAGGCGCCCATTCGCTCGCGCTCCTGCAAGAGCGCGACGATGCCGTCCGGCACCGCCATCGGCTCGCCGCCGCCCAACACCATTCCCGCGACGCCGACCGTCGATAGCACCGGGCGCCACGCCATGCGCTCGCGGTCGATGCCGACGAAGAGATAACGCGGGAAGAGCGGGCGCAGCGCGGCGATGCGCCGGCGCGCGTGGCACACGAAGCGGCGGTGGCGCGGCAGATAGGCCTCATAGCCCTGACGCCGCAGATGCTCGGCGGCCTTCGCCTCCGAGGCGGGGCGGGTGTGGACGGCGTACCAGCGCATCATGGCGCGGCCGTCCCGGCGGCGCGCGTGAGCTGCAGCATCGGCGGCGCCACGACGCGCTCCGCGGCGATGCCGTGATGCACGGCCGCCGCCAGGGCGGCATCGAGGCTCGCGCGCGGGCTCTTCGCGTCGGTGATGACGAGGGCGTCGATGTCGCCGGCGAGCCGCGCGGCAGCGGCGAGATCAGCGACGACGGGCTTGCCGCCGCAATGCGCCTGCGCGGCCGCGCCATCGACGACGGCGAGGATCGAGACATCGGCCTCGGCCGCGCTCAGCACCATCACCTCGGCCAGCTCGCCCGCGCCCCACAGCACGATGCGGTTCCAGCCGCGCGCCTGGCACGCGCTCAAAAGCGTGACGGCGTCGAGCCGGGCACGGCGGAAGAAGTCGAACGAGACGGTGAGATATTCGGCGGTGAGGCGGCTCTTTTCGGCGAAGCCGCGCGGCGTGAGATAGTAGGCGTAGCGATTGAGCGGCACCTGGCGGATCTTGATGTAGCCCTTCTTGGCGCAGCGCTTGAGGTACGCGTTGGCGAGGCCAAGAGCGATGTTGAGCTCGCGCGCCAAATGGCGCTGCGTCACATGGCTGTCACGCTCGACCGCGGCGAGCATGCCGAGCATGATGCCGATCTCGCCGTTCTTCGATTCCTCGCGCCGGCCGAGGGACAAGGGCGCCGCCTGCTCCATTTTCGCATGCCCCTCCTACCATGTTCGGGCCGTGAACGTCAAGCGTTCGGCCCTTGAACATGTTATGTTCCGGCCGTGAACAAAGCGTTCATGTCCGGCGCCGCGCCACGTATTCATCGCAATGCGAGCCGAAAACCCCCAATGCGCGTGCCGGGTGAGCGAGGGCCCGCTCGAGCGTGAAGCCCGCGCCTTCGAGGAAGGCTTCGACCTCGGCCGGCCCGGTCGACTCGTAGGGGTAACCGCCCAGCCAATCGTGCACGTCGTGGTGCCAATCCATGCCGCGATCGGAGCGGTAGGCGGCGATGTAGCGCGCGGGCGAGCGGCCCGAAGCCAAAAGGCCCGCAGCGAACACGGTCTTATAGAGCGCGCGCATCGCGCGCTGCGCCCGCGGACCCGCCCCGGCATAAAGGCGCTTCTCCCAGCGCCAAAAACCGCAGAGCGGCGTCTTGCGATAAAGCGCCACGACGAGCGTGCCGTCCGGCGCCGTCATCGCCGCGGCGTGCGCGAGCGCGCGCCACAGATCGCCGGTGTGATGCAGCACGCCCCAGCTATAGACGACGTCGAACGTGCCGTGCCGCTCCGGCGCAAGCTCGAACACGCTCGCCGCAGCGACGCGCCACGGGCCGCCGGCCGCGAATTTCTCTAAGAGCGCCGTCGCTGCCTCAACCGATTGCGCATCGGCGTCGATCCCCTCGACCGAGCGCGCGCCCAGGCGCAGCGCCGCCAGCGACGAGAGGCCGGAGCCGCAGCCGATGTCGAGAAAGCGCGCGCCCGCGACCCTGTCGCGCGGCAGGAGGCGCAACAGCCCGTCCTCCGCCACGCGGATTTGGTCTTCGCCCACGGTCGCGACGAAGGACTGCCAATTCTCGCCGAAGCGGAAGGGCGCGGGTGCGGCCATCAGCGCGGGTCTTGCACAGGCCGAGGCGGCGGCCGGGGATTGCTTCGCTTCGCTCGCAATGACAGCCCGCTTGGTGTCATTGCGAGGAGCGCGAGCGACGAAGCAATCTCGTGACGCGGCCCGATGGGAATGGCATTAGCCATTTCTATATCGCCCGGGCGGGATAATCGGAAGGATCGCCGGCGTTGACCGGGGCGGGCCGCACCCATAGACTTTGCGCCCAAGGAGACCGGGCTCATGCATATCATCGATTCGCACTTCCACTGGTGGCCGCGCGCGGTGTTCGAGCATCTGGCCCGGCGCACACAGTATCCGTTCATGCGGCCCAACGCGCGCGGCGGCTTCGACTGGCACCGCGACGACAAGGGCGCGGTCCCGTTCATGGGCGGCTGGACCGAGTGGTACTACCTCGACAAGCAACTCGAATACATGGATTCGCTCGGCCACCAGATCGACGTGGTGGGCTCGATCGGCCCGCTCTCGATCATCTTCTCGGAGATGCCGAAGGAGATGGGGCGCGAGTACGCGCAGATGTGGAACGAGGAGATGGCGGGCGGCCAGCGCAAATATCCGGGGCGGTTCTGGGCCTCGGCCGCGGTCCCGCTCGTCGACACGGCGACCGCGATCGAGGTGACGGAGCACGCGGTCAAGAAGCTCGGCCTCATGGGCGTCAACCTGCCGGGCAGCATCGGCCCCGATCCGCGCATTGATGCCGAGCGGCTCGAGCCGTTCTACGACTGCGTCGAGAAGCTCGGCGTGCCGCTCTTCCTCCATCCGACCGATGCCGTGTTCTCCGACATGCTGAGCGGCGAGTATGGCGGCGCGCTCTATCTCTCGCTCGGCCGCGTCATCGAGGTGAGCGTCGCGGCGATGCGGCTCGTCTATTCCGGCATGATGGAGCGGCACCCGAACCTCAAGATCGTGATGTCGCACACGGGCGGCGCACTGCCCTACCAGGCGGGGCGCATGGACAAGAACGGCAAGGCGGCGAAGCTGCCGCGGCCGCCGTCCGACTACATCAAGCGCATGTACACCGACACGGTGTCGCCGCACACGGCCGGCATGAAGTTCGCGATCGAGTATTACGGCACCGACCACGTCATGTACGGCACCGACTATCCGTGCTGGGATTCGGCGGCGGCGCTCAAATATTTCGCGGACATCGGATTGAGCGACGCGGACACGCAGAAGATCATGTACGGCAACGCGCGCCGCATCCTCAACCTGAAGGACCCGCCGGCGGCCATCGCCGCGGAGTAGCCGTTCCGTCATTGCGAGGAGCCGAAGGCTACGAAGCAATCCCCGAGATTGCTTCGCTTCGCTCGCGATGACAGCGCGCGAAACGTTGCGTCCTTCGACTTCGGCCCTTCGGGCCTCCGCTCAGGATGAGGACTTTTGCAAAAGCTGAAATAGGCTTTGGCGAAGCTCAAAGAAACTTCCTCATCCTGAGCGAAGCACGCGGAACGCGCGCGCAGTCGAAGGACGCAGTTCCGCCTCGCACATTCCTCTCCCGTCATGGCCGGGCTTGTCCCGGCCATCCACGTGTTGTCGCGGCGAAAGAACCCGTGGAAGCGCGGGACGAGCCCGCGCATGACGAGCTAGGCAGGGGGCGCGGCGCCGTGTCCGCCATTTTGCGGCTGCCGCGGAGCGGCCGGCGGCCCGGCAAATTGGGTTCGTTCCGCAGATTTGCCTTTGTCGGCCGCGCCGCGCGCCGCGGCGCGGCGCTGCTGGCGCGAGAGCGGCGGCGATGGCTCGGCCTTGCCCGCAGGCTCCGCCTCCGACTTCCGGCGCTGCTGCAGCTTGTCGAGCGTGGCGCTCGCGCGCGCGAGCGCGCGCTCGATCGAAGCCTCGTAGCGCGACAGCGCCGTCATCTCGTGCTCCGGCCACAGCGGCTCATCCGGCTTCTGCGCCGCCTCCGCCAGCGCATCGTCGCCCGCGGGTTCGGCCTCGGGCTCCCTCCCCTCGCCTGCCGCCTCGCCTTCCGCGCGGGCGGCGGCGCGGGCGCCGAGCGCCGCTTCCTCGAGCGCGGCCTCCGACAGCCCCCACACGATGCGCCGCGCCTCGACGCCCGCATCGAAGGGCGGCCACATCTTCTTGCGCTGCTCCTCCGGCGGCGGGTTGGCCTCGAGCTCCACCGTCAGGTGCTCGCACACCTCCTCGCGCGCCCGCTCGTGCGCCAGGTGCAGCGCCTCCGCGTTGATGGCCGCCGCCTCCTGCCGCCACACCCGCTTCAAGCGCCAGTTGCCCATGGTGATGCGCTCGCAAAGCGCCAGCTCGGCCGCGCCCTCGGGCGCGAGCGCTTCCTCCATCTCGCCCGCGAAGCGTGCGAACTCCGCCGCGTCCTCGTCGAAGGTCAGGACCTGCTCCGCCGCGAGCCCGTGGCGCAATGCGTTGAGCCGCGCCTTGGCCTTCCCCGTCTCCGTCCTCGGTCCCGTGCTCTTCTTTGCGTTCGCCCGGTTGGCCGCCATTTGCGCTTCGGTTGCCATGTTCGACCTCTTACTGTTATGTACGTGTATTATACCATATTTACGTACACGTAACAAGTGCGAAATCACAGCCGTTTCCGTGCTTCGCACGGCGGACCGAAGGGCCAGAAGATAGAAATTGCGTACGCGCTATTTGATCGAAGCGGCGGCCTCGTGGATCGGACGCGCGTCGATCACCTTGGTGAAATCGAGCGGCTCGTCGTAGGTGAGGCGGCCGTTCTTGCGCAGCACCGCCTCCTCGCGGTGAAGCCCGGCCTCGTACTTGGTGATGTCGAGATTGGGGTCGATGACATAGGGCGTCGCTTGCTCGACCGCCGCCGGCGCGATGCCCGCCTCGCGCGCGATCATCGCCGCGATCTCAGGGTTCTTGCTGTAGGCGCCTTGCGCATCGCGCGCGCCGCGCACGAGCGCGCGCAGGAACGCCTGCGCCACCTTCGGCCGATCGTTGAGGAAATGCAGGCCGGCGAAGACATAGGTGGTGATGGTGCCCTCGCCGACGCCGGCCTCGGGCTCGAGAAGCACCACCGAACCGGTGAGCTTCGTTGCGGTCGCCACCGGCTCCGGCAGGAAGCCTGCGTCGATCGCGCCGTTCTTGAAGGCGGCGATCTGCTCGCCGAAGCCCAGAGGCGTCAGATCGACGTCCTTCGTCGTCATGCCGTATTTCTCGAGCATCAGCGTCAGAAAATATTCCGTGATGTCGCCCGGCGCGTTGATTGCGACCTTGCGTCCGCGCAGATCCTTGGCGCTTTTGATCGTGCCGTCGTCCCACAGCGCCTTGCGCACGAGCGGCTGCGTCGCCATCACCGGCCCCTGGATGCCCAAGGCCGCAACGATGCGCAGGTCGAAGCCGCGATGGGCGGCGTTGAAGAACCCCGCGGTGGCGGCGCCAAGGCTCGCATCGAGCCGGCCCTGCGCCAGCGGCGCGATCGTATCAAGCGCGCTCCGCGTCTCGCCGGCGTCGATCTTGAGGCCTTCCTTCTCGAAATAGCCCTTGCCGACCGCGATGTAGTAAGGCGCCTGGGCCGTGCTTTTCACGAGCTGGACGGTCACGGTCTCCTCGGCCCGCGCGACGGGCGCGAGCACGAGTGCGAGCGCGAGGCCCCAAAAGATGCGCAGCATGAGTTTCTCCAACGGTTAGTTGGAGACACTCTTTGCCTCACCTAAGCCGTAAGTGCAATGAGAGAGGTGAGGCTCATAGGTCGTCGTCATGGCCGGGCTTGTCCCGGCCATCCACGAGTTCCCTTCAACAGGACCAACACGTGGATGCCCGGCACAAGGCCGGGCATGACGGACGGGAGTGAATGCCGAGGACAGGCTGCTAGAGCTCCTTGCCGATCGCGCGGTCGACGGAATAGGGGCCACCGCCGCGCAACGACACGGCGAAGATGACGAGGCCCCAGAGCAGCGGATATTCCCAGCCGCCCTTCGGCGCGTTCCAGGCGAAGCCGTTGGGGAAATGCGCGACGAAGGTGATGACGAGGAACTCGATCGCAATCATCGGCCCGACGATGCGTGTCAGGAACCCGATCGCCAGGAAGACCGCTCCCACCGTCTCGTTGAAGAACACGATGTAAGCGAAGAGCAGCGCCGGCTCGAACCCGCGATTGGCGAGCCCATGCGCGAAATTCCCGACGCCGACATGAAGCACCTTCATGATCCCGTGCTCCAAAAGCACGCCGCCCACCGTGAGGCGGATGACGAGCCACGAGAGGTCGCGCACCCAATCGTAGAAGGGCGCGAGCGCGGGAACGAGAAGCCGGGGTTCGGGCGAGGGCTGCGCGGGCGTGGCCATGGCGCGAGATAACACCACGCCCGCCCGCCTTAGTTGCCACACAAATGCGTGAACGCTTGCAATGGCAACGATATGAGCCAGGTCAAGGCGCAAATAGCAAGCGCGAACGGAGGCCGCGACAGGCCACCCGCCACCGAACGCGCGAGCACGTCGGCCGCGGCATCGACCGCGCGGTCATAACCATCCTCGATGCGAATTTGTCCGTCGGGCATGATCCATCTCCACCTTTCGGACGCCCCTTGCCCTTCGGGGATCCGTTTCCGGCGCGGCGTATCGTTCTTCTCGGCCCGCGCCATGCCTTTAGATAGGGTCGGCGCACCCCACCTCTCCCCCCGCGACCCGCATGGGAGCCATGTGGTGACATTTTCGCGAGCGGCCGTGTCCGGTCCGTGAGCGGAGGCACTGAACGCGACAGGTTCTTGTCATCGCCGCCCGCGCGCCGCAATCTTGCGAAAGAGGGAGGCGACCCAAAATGATCATCGACATCCATACGCACGTCCACACGCCCGAGGATGCGGCGCGGCCGTTCTGGCGCGGGCGCTGCCCCATGACGATCGAGAACGTGCTCGACGCGCAGAAGCGCGCCGGGATCGACGCGACCGTCGTCAGCAACCCGCTGCACGATCTGAAGCACATGGACGCGGCCGAGCAACTCGCCGCGTGCGAGGCGCAGAACCGCTACGTCGCCGAGCTGCAGGACAAGTACGACTCGATCTACGGCTTCGCCACCACCGTGCCCTATGGCGGCGACAAGTTCATGCGCGAGTTCGAGCGCGCGGTGAAAGAGGACGGATTGAAGGGCGCGTGGATCATCTCGAGCCTCAAGGGGCAATATCCCGACGACGACGAAGCGCTCCCGTTCTTTCAGCTCGCGAGCGAGCTCGACGTGCCGGTCGTGATCCATCCGCCGTCCGTCGGCTTCGGCGAGGAGCGGCTCAACATCTATCGCCTCGCTTCGAGCGTGGGCCGGCCGATGGATCTGGCGCTCGCCCTCTCGCGTCTCATCGTCAAAGGCATCTTCGAACGCTTCCCCAAGCTGAAGCTCGTCGGCTCGCATCTGGGCGGCGGCATCTGCGAGATGATCGGGCGCATGGACTATGCCTATAGTCTCGGCGACGAGGCGTTCTTCCTCGGTTCCTACGAGCCCATGCTCATCAAGAAGAAGCCGAGCGAATATCTTAAAATGATGTATCTCGAATCGACCTGCTATCACCCGCCGGCGGCGCGCTGCGCGGTCGAGACGGTGGGGCCCGACCATTTCCTCTTCGGCACCGACGCGCCGCCGCTCAAATCGCTCAAGCCCGAGGGCGTGGCGGTCATCAAGAAGCTTGGCCTGTCGCCCGCCGACGAGCAGAAGGTCTTCTGCGACAACGCCAAACGCATCTTGAAGATTTGATCTTCTCTGTCATTGCGAGCGAAGCGAAGCAATCTCCGGGGATTGCTTCGTCGCCTTCGGCTCCTCGCAATGACAGCAGAACTTCACCGCGTCCTTCGACTTCGGCCCTGCGGGCCTACGCTCAGGATGAGGGACTTTGGGTGATGCCTAAAGAAAGATCCTCATCCTGAGCGGAGCGCGGAGCGCGTAGTCGAAGGACGCAAATTATCAATCGCCCAGCTTCTCCACGGCGGCGACAAACCGCGCGCGCGCGGGCGGCAGGCGCTTGCCCTCGGGCGCGAAGAGCCGTGCCTCGAGAAAGAACCCCGTGAGCGCGAGCCCATCGCGCACGGACGCCGCCGTCGGCGGCGCGAAGCCGGCGCCCTCGCGCAGGAACGCCGGCAGCGGCAGCAAGCGCGCGCGATAGGGCTCGCCCGCCGCTTCCGATACCGCGCGGCCGGAATTGGGCGAGACATAGACGAGGTTCTCGCGCGCGCCCGTCGCGGCGCAGGCGGCGAGATCGAGCCCGAAGCCAAGCTCGGCCAGAAGCTCGAGTTCCCAGCGCACATAGGCCGGCATCCAGCCATCGTCCGCGGCAAGCGCGTCGAGCAGCGCGACGAGCCCGTCATAGGCCTTGCGGTGCAGCTCGCGCTCGGGCAGCGCGGCATCGGCAAGGGCGGCCGCGGCGGCCAGCGCCGCAAGCCGCGCCGGCGCCGCGATCAGCATCGCCGCATAGCCGCGCGCGAGTTCTCCGGTCATCGTGCCGAGATGCTCCGCGAGCCGCGCCGACCACGACGCGAGCACGCGGTTGCCGATCTGCCACACGGCACGCGCCTTCGGCCGCTGCCCGCCGCGCACGAGCCCCGCGTGGCGACCACGCTCGAGTGTCAGCACATGAACGAGGAGCGCGCTCTCGCCGTGGCGGCGCGCCGACAAGACGATGCCCTCGTCGCTCCAGCGCATCGCTAGCGCAGGACCATCGCAAAGCGCCGCCAGCGCCAGGCGGAGAAGCGCCACCACGGCGCTGCGCCCTCGGTCGAATAAACCACGAACGACGCCGCCGCATAGAGGCTCTCGGCCGGGACGAAGCCCATGCCGGGATCGCGGCTGTCGAGCGAATCATCGCGATTGTCGCCCATCATGAAATAACGATCGGGCGGCACGGTGAAGACGCCCGTGTTCTCCAAGGGCGCGTCGTCGTGCGCGACGATGATCGGATGCGGCGCGCCGCCCGGCAGCGTCTCCATGAAACTGCCGCCGCCCAAGGGCGTGCGCAATGAGGCCGCGCCGTCGATCGCGACAACGCCGTTCGTCACCTGCACGCGCTCGCCCGGCAATCCGATGATGCGCTTCACGATGAAGGTCGCAGGATCCTGCGGCAAGGCGAAGACGGCAAGCTCGCCCTGACGCGGCGCGAAGACGCGGTAATAGCCGACGGCGGCGAAGAGCCGGTCGCCGAGCAGCATCGTCGGCACCATCGATTCCGACGGCACCACGAAGGACTGCCACGCCAGCATGGCGGCGAGCCCCGGCAATGCCGGCACCGCCGCGAACGCGACGTAAGCCGCCCAGCGCCGCCAGCGCGAGAGGCGCGGCAGGCCGCGGCGCGCGAGCCGCGCCGCATCGATCGCGGCCGAAAGCGGCAGCACGACGCCGAGCAGCACGAGTGCCAGGATCGCCGGCGGCAGGATCGCGCTCCGCCTCACCGCCCAGAGCCACGGCGAGAGGTGATAAGCGAGGCTCCAGGCGAGCGCCACGGAGGCAAAGGCGAGCGCGCGCCGCTGCGCGCCGGCGTAGGACTGCCCGACGCCGGGAAAGATCAGCGACAAGAGGAACGCGCCGCTCCGCCAGCGCGGACGTGGGATCGTTTCGGACGAGAGAGTCATGCCCACGGCATTAATGGTCTCACCCCCACCTCACCCTGCCCTCTCCGCCCCAAAGGGGCGGAGAGGGAAAGTTGCGACGAGATGCGCTGCGCGCCGATCACTCGCGCACCGGCTTCCTACGTCCGACAAACCCTTCCCCTCTCCGCCCCTTTGGGGCGGAGAGGCCGGGAGAGGTGGGGCATCGCGCAATCTCGGCACGCACGGTTTCGAGCACGCCGTCGAGATTTTCGAGTACCTCGTTGTTCCAAAAACGGATCACGCGATAGCCATGGCCAGCAAGCTCCTCGCTACGCGCGGCGTCGAGGGACGCGCCGAGCGCGTGCTGACCGCCATCAAGCTCGATGACGAGCTTGCAAGCGGGACACGCAAAATCGGCGATGCGTCGGCCGACTGGATGTTGGCGGCGGAATTTCCACGGCGACAGGCGCTCGCGCAGCGCGCGCCAGAGAATGCGCTCGACATCGGTCGTGTTTTGGCGAAGGCGCCGCGCCAATCTCGTCCGCGGTCTGAGCGGTTTCACCCCCACCTCACCCTACCCTCTCCGCCCCCAAGGGCGGCGCGGGAATGCCACCTCGGCCCCTTCTCGTCGTCACCCATCCGCCCCGTCACTTCTCCCACTCGAGGCGGATCGCGTCGTAGCGCGCGCGGTCGTCGCTCCAGTCGGCGGTGACGCGGACATGGAGGAAAAGATGGACGCGGCGCTCCAAAAGCACCTCGAGCTCGTGCCGCGCCGCGGCGCCGATGCGCTTCACCTGCGCGCCGCCCTTGCCGAGCACGATCGGCTTGTGGCTCTCGCGCGCGACGTGGATGGTGACGTCGATGCGGACGCTGCCATCCTCGCGCTCCTCCCATTGCTCGGTCTCGACCGTGATGGCGTAGGGCAGCTCCTCGTGCAGCTGCAGGAACACCTGCTCGCGCACGAGCTCGGCCGCGAGGAGCCGCAGCGGCACGTCGGAGAGCTGATCCTCGGGGAAAAGCCACGGCCCCTCGGGCACGAGCGCGGCGAGGTGCTGCGCCAGATCCTCGACGCCGTCGCCGGTCAGGCTCGAGATCATGAAGGTGCGCGCGAATTTTTCCCGCGCGTTGAGCGTCTCCGCAAGCGGCAGCAGCTTCTCGCGCGGCACGCGGTCGATCTTGTTGAGGGCGAGGATGGGGTTGCGGCCCGCGGCACCCGCCGCGCCCAGTCCCGCGATGAGGCGCTCGCTGTCGGGATCGAGCCCGCGCGCCGCGTCGACGAGAACGAGCACGAGATCGGCATCGGCCGCGCCCGCCCACGCCGCCTTCACCATCGCGCGCTCGAGGCGGCGCTTCGGCGCCGCGAAGATGCCGGGCGTATCGACGAAGATCAGCTGCGAGGAGCCCCGCAGGACGATCCCCAACACCCGCGCGCGCGTCGTTTGCACCTTGGGGCTGACGATCGAGACCTTGCTGCCGACGAGACGATTGATGAGCGTCGATTTGCCGGCGTTGGGCGCGCCAAGGATCGCGATCGTGCCGCAGCAGCGCCGCGCCGCGTCGCTCATTGCGCGGCGTCGAGCGCCGCCAGCGCCGCTGCCGCCGCCGCCGTCTCGGCGCTGCGCTTCGAGGTGCCGTTCGCTGTCGCGGGCGGCAGCCCCTCGACGCTGACTGTCACGGTGAAGCGGCGGCGATGCGCCGGTCCTTCCGTCGCGACCGTCTTATAGGCGGGGATCGGCAGGCCGCGCCCTTGCGCCCATTCCTGGAGCGCGGTCTTGGGATCGCGCGGCGGCGCGCCCAAGGCGGAAAGCCGTGCGCCCCACCAGCGCTCGACGAAGCGCTGCGCCGCCGGAAGCCCGCCGTCGAGATAGAGCGCGGCGATCACCGCCTCGCACACGTCGGCAAGCACGCTCGGATTCTCGCGCAAGCCCGCCGCATCCTGACCGGCCGAGACGATGAGCCGCTCGCCCAACCCGACCGCGTGGGCCACCTCGGTCAGCGCCTCGCGCCGCACGAGATGCGCATGGCGGCGTGTCAGCTCGCCCTCGCTCTCGTCGGGAAAGCGGCGCCACAAAAGCTCGGCGACGATGAGGCCCAAGACGCGGTCGCCGAGGAATTCGAGCCGCTCGTAAGCGCGGCGCGGGCCCCCGCGGCGCCGCACCTCGCGCAACGTGACGGATTCCGCCAGGAGGTCGGGATGCGCAAACTCGTGGTCCAGGAGCTGGGCGAGGGAAAGCTTCGCGGTGTCGTCCATCTCAACGGATCATCGAGAAGAGCCGGCCGTAGCGCACCGTGAAGGGCCATTTCCACGGCTCCCACAAGGCGGCGTAGCCGTCGGTCGAGAAGAAGATGAACTCGGCGCGGCCGACGAGATTCTCCGACGGCACGAAGCCGACGCCGGATCTTGGGTCGCGGCTGTCGGCGGAATCGTCGCGGTTGTCGCCCATCATGAAGTAATGGTCGGGCGGCACGGTGAAGACCGGCGTGTTGTCGAACTGCGGCACGTTGCAGTTCTTGATCATGATGTGCGGCGCCACACCCGGGAGCGTCTCGAGATACTGCGCGTAGTTGCCGGACCCGCAACCGGCCTCGCCCGGCCGGAACGGTTCGTCGTAGTAGAAGTCGTCAGTGCGCCGGCGCGGCACCTCGGTGTCGTTGATGTAGAGGAGCCCGTCCTTCATCTGCACGCGATCGCCGGGAAGACCGATGATGCGCTTGATGAAGTCGGTCGAGGGATCGCAGCTGCGCTTCCTGAAATCCGCCTCCTCGGGCGGCAGGCGCGAGAAGTCGCACGGCAGCTTGAAGACGACGACATCGCCGCGCGTGGGCGCGCGGAAGAAGATGCGGCCCGGCCCCGGAATGACCGGGATGCCGAATGGGAACGACCAGCGGCTGTAGCCATAGGAGAATTTCTCGACGAAGAGATAGTCGCCGATGAGCAAGGTCGGCACCATCGAGGCCGACGGGATCGAGAACGGCTCGAACAGGAAGGTGCGGATGACGAGCGCGATCACGATCGCATAGACGAGCGTCTTCACCGTCTCGGCCACGCCGCCCGATGTCCTGCTAGCTGTCCGAGCCATCAAGAATGTCCAATAACCTATTGATTCGCCGCGTTTTCGGGAAAGAGTGGGCTAGCGCGTCGCGAGCGATCAAAGCGAAGCGCCGGGCCTCTCGTCAAGCGCGGCAGGTTGCCGCCTCAAGAGCCCGAGTCGCGGCGTTGGTCGTGCGTCCTTCGACTTCGGCCCTTCGCGAGGCTCAAGGCCTACGCTCAGGATGAGCAATCTTGGGTGAAGCTCATGGAAAGGTCCTCATCCAAAGCGGAGCGAGCGGTGCGGGCGCCGTCGAAGGACGCACCGCCGTTCCACCGGTCGTGTTCCACCCGTCATGTCATTGCGAGGAGCGCAGCGACGAAGCAATCCCCAGCGGTGGGAGATTGCTTCGCTCCGCTCGCACTGAAGCATTTGCTGCTTGCCACTTGACCGCGGCAGGTCGCGGCCTTATTTTCACATTTATCGAAATATCGAAAGACAGGCCGTGAACGAGAAGACGGCAATCGCGGCGCTCGGCGCCCTGGCCCAGGACACGCGCCTCAAGGCATTCCGGCTCCTCGTCGAAGCCGGCCCCGAGGGAATGCCTGCGGGTGCCATCGCCGACGCGCTCGGCGTGCCGGCGCCGACCTTGTCGTTCCATCTCGCGCAGCTTGCTCATGCCGGCCTCATCCTTCAGCGCCGGGACAGCCGCTCGCTCATCTACTCGGCCAACTTTCCAGCCATGAACACGCTCGTCGCCTACCTCACCGAAAATTGCTGCGGCGGAAGCGCGCAATGCGCGCCCGTTTGCGTTCCCCCTGCCATCGCGAAAGGACGAGAGCGCCATGAAGCGGTTTCACGTTCACGTCGCCGTTGACGATCTCGCGCAGTCGGTTCGCTTCTACTCGACATTGTTTGCGAGCGAGCCGACCGTGCTGAAGCCCGATTACGCCAAGTGGATGCTCGACGATCCGCGCGTCAACTTCGCCATTTCGCAACGTGGCGGCAAGTCGGGCATCCAGCATCTCGGCGTCCAGGTGGAGGACGAGACCGAGTTGTCCGAAATCTACGGGCGGCTCGAGCGCGCCGAGCGGCCGGTGCTGGAGGAGAAAGCGACGACGTGCTGCTACGCGCAGTCGGACAAGCAATGGATCGCCGATCCGCAAGGTGTCGCGTGGGAGACGTTCCTCACGCGGGGCGAGGCAACGGTTTATGGCCGCAGCGCCGCGATCGAAAGCCTCGCTGAAGTCGCCGAAGCGCCCTGCTGCGGCCCTAGCACCGCGCAAATCACCGAGGCAGCGAAGCCTGTGTCTACATGCGGATGCGGATCCAAAACGTGAGGGGGTGTGACCATGCCGGAGACGTACAACGTCCTCTTTCTTTGCACGGGCAACTCCGCGCGCAGCATCATCGCCGAGGTCCTCATCAACCACTGGGGTCGCGGCCGCTTCCGCGGCTTTAGCGCCGGGAGCTTCCCGAAAGGCGCGGTTCACCCGATGGCGCTCGCGCTTCTGCGCTCGCTGCACTTTCCGACGGACGAGCTGCGCTCGAAAAGCTGGAATGAGTTTGCGCGGCCCGGCGCGCCGGTCATGGATTTCGTCTTTACCGTCTGCGATCAGGCCGCGAACGAGCCCTGCCCGGTGTGGCCCGGCCAACCCATCGTCGCGCATTGGGGCATCCCCGATCCGGCGGCGGTCGAAGGCAGCGAAGCCGTGCGCATGGCCGCATTCCGCGACACGTTCCGCCGCCTCGACGCGCGCCTCAAAATTTTTGTGTCCCTGCCCTTCGACAAGCTCGACAAGCTCAAATTGAGCCAGGAAGTGCAGAGGATCGGCCGGATCGGGCCGGACGCGACAAAAGACGCCGCGTCCTGATCGATCGTGGAAGTCTCGCTCAGCCGGCGCGTGGCCGCCGAGGCCATCGGCACGGCCTTGCTTCTGACGGCGGTCGTGGGCTCCGGCATCATGGCCGAGCGCCTGTCGGGCGGGAACGTGGCGCTTGCGCTCCTCGCCAACGCCGTTGCGACCGGCGGCGCGCTCGTCGCCCTGATCCTGACGTTCGGACCGATCTCCGGCGCGCACTTCAATCCCGTGGTGACGCTGGCGCTGGCGACCCGCGGCGAGATGCGAGGCGGCGCCGCCGGCGGCTACATCGCGGCGCAGGTCGTTGGCGCCATCGCCGGCGTCTGGATCGCGCACGCGATGTTCGGCCTGCCGATCCTGCAGCTGTCGTCGCATGCGCGCGGCACGGCGGGCGAATGGATCGGCGAATTCGTCGCGACATTCGGGCTCCTCGGCTTGATCCTGAGCGCGGCGCGGCACGCGCCGGCCGCGGTGCCCTATGGGGTCGCGGCCTACATCACCGGAGCCTATTGGTTCACGTCGTCGACCTCGTTCGCCAATCCCGCCGTCACGATCGCGCGCGCGCTCACCAACACCTTCGCCGGCATCGCGCTGCGCCATGTGCCGGCCTTCATCGCCGCCGAGCTGATCGGTGGTGCCGCCGCGGTTCTGGTCTTCGGCTGGATGTTGGACCGGGGCGATAAATGAAGACGGCGGAGATTGCTTCGCTTCGCTCGCAATGACAGTCGGCGCGCTACTCCGCCTTTTCCGCCGAGATGATGACGAAGGCGTGCGCCAAGGGCGGCTCGTCCGTCAAGGTCAAGTCGATCGAGGCGCGCATGCCGGGCGGCGTCAGACGCTGGAGCCGCGCCAGCGCGCCGCCGGTCAGGATCATGCTCGGCTTGCCGCCCGGCAGATTGACGACGCCGAGGTCGCGGAAGAACACGCCGTCGCGGAAGCCGGTGCCGAGCGCCTTGGCGCACGCCTCCTTGGCGGCGAAGCGCTTGGCATAGCTCGCCACGCGGCCGGCGCGGCGCTCGGAGCGCCGGCGCTCGACATCGGTGAACACGCGGTCGAGGAAGCGTTCGCCGTGGCGCTCGAGCGTCTTCTCGATGCGGCGGATGTCGATCAGGTCGCTGCCGATGCCGAGGATCATCGCCGCCGCGCCTCGTCCATCAGCGCGCGCATGCGGCGGATCGCGGCCTCGAGCCCGCCGAAGATCGCCTCGCCGATGAGGAAATGGCCGATATTGAGCTCGACGATCGTGGCGATCGCGGCGACCGGCCCGACCGTGTCGTAGCCGAGGCCATGCCCCGCGTGGCATTCGAGGCCCAGGCTTTCCGCGCGCGCCGCAGCCGCGACGAGGCGTGCGAGCTCGGCCTCGCGCGCCGCGCCCGCGGCAGCATCGCAATAGGCGCCGGTGTGGAGCTCGACGACGGGCGCGCCCAACGCTTTCGCCGCTTCGAGCTGGCGCGTCTCGGGATCGATGAAGAGCGAGACGCGGATGCCGGCCGCGCCAAGCGCGGAGACGAAGCGCGCGAGATGCGCGGCGCCGCCGGCGGCGTCGAGCCCGCCTTCGGTCGTCACCTCCGTGCGCTTTTCCGGCACGAGGCAGGCGGCATGCGGGCGATGCTTCAGCGCAATCGCGAGCATCTCGTCGGTCGCCGCCATCTCGAGATTGAGCGGCAGAGCGATCTCGGCGCGCAGCCGCGCGATGTCGCTATCGGAGATGTGGCGGCGATCCTCGCGCAGATGGGCGGTGATGCCGTCGGCCCCGGCCGCGGCCGCCGCATGCGCCGCGCGCACGGGATCGGGATGGCGCCCGCCGCGCGCGTTCCTGATGGTGGCGACGTGGTCGATGTTGACGCCGAGGCGAAGCGGACGGGTCATGGGGCTTTCATGTCATTGCGAGCGGAGCGAAGCAATCCCCGAGATTGCTTCGTCGCCTTCGGCTCCTCGCAATGACAGCGCTGCCTCATCAGCCGCGCGCGCGCTCGACGGAATTGATGAGCGGGGTGGCGCGAAGTGCGGCGATGATGGTCGTGAGGTGGCGCACGTCCTGCACCTCGATATCGACCAGGATCTCGAAGAAATCCTGGCTGCGGTTGGTGATCTTGAGATTGGTGATGTTGCCGGCGTTCTTGCCGATCACCGTCGTGAGGCTGCCGAGCGATCCCGGCTCGTTGCCGATCGTGACATGGATGCGCCCGACATGGCCGCCCGCGGCCTCGCCATCAGGCGCGTTCCAGGCAACATCGAGCCAGCGCTCGGGCATCTCGGCGAAGCTCTCGAGCGTGTCGCAGTCAATCGTGTGGATGGTGACGCCCTTGCCCGTCGTCACGATGCCGACGATGCGGTCGCCCGGCAACGGATGGCAGCAGCCGGCGTAATGCACCGCCATGCCGGGAATGAGGCCGCGGATCGGGACCGCATTGTCCGACGCCTTGCGCTGGCGCGACGGCGGCACGAGCGGCACGACCTTGCCGCGCGCATCGGCCTTGGGCGGGAAGACCGCGTGCACGACCTCGCGCCCGGTGTGGTTGCCGGCGCCGACCGCGGCGCACAAATCCTCGGCCGTGTCGCAGTCGAACTGGCGCAGCACATCGTCGACGGCCTTGTCCGTGTATTCGTGGCCTTCCTGGCGGAAGGCCTTTTGCAGAATGGCCTTGCCGAGATCGAGATATTGCTGGCGCTGCTGCGTCCGGATGAAGCGGCGGATGCGGGCGCGCGCCTTGCCCGAGACGACGAAGCGCTCCCAGGTCGGCGACGGGGTCTGCGCCTTCGAGGTCACGATCTCGACCTGGTCGCCGTTCGTAAGCTGGGTCCGCAACGGCGCGAGGCGGCCATTGATCTTGGCGCCGACGCAGGTGTCGCCGATCTGCGAGTGCACGGCGTAAGCGAAATCGACGGGGGTGGCGCCGCGCGGCAGCTCGATCAGATCGCCCTTGGGCGTGAAGCAGAAGACGCGGTCGCGATACATCTCGAGCTTGGTGTGCTCGAGAAATTCCTGCGGGTCGGGCGCATGCTCGAGAATGTCCAAGAGCTCGCGCAGCCAGCGGTACTGGCGGCCCTCGGTCGAGGGCGCGGATTGCTTGTAGACCCAGTGCGCGGCAACGCCCAGCTCCGCCACCTCGTGCATCTCGCGCGTCCTGATCTGCACCTCGATGCGCTGGCGCTCGGGGCCGATGACGCCGGTGTGGAGCGAGCGGTAGTTGTTGGGCTTGGGCGTCGAGATGTAGTCCTTGAAGCGGCCGGGCACGACGGGATAGCGACCGTGCAGCACGCCCAGCGCGTGATAGCACTGCTCGACATCCTCGACGACGACGCGAAACGCCATGATGTCGGCGAGCTGCTCGAACGCGACGTTCTTGCGCTGCATCTTGCGCCAGATCGAGTTGGGCGATTTCTCGCGCCCGGAAAGCTCGGCCGGGATGCCGGCCTCGCGCAAAGTGGCGGAAAGCTCGGCCATGATGCGGCGCGGCAGATCCTCGCCCTTCTGACGCAGGAAGGCGAGCCGCGTCAGGATGCTCTCGCGCGCCTCGGGATAAAGCTCGGCGAACGACAGATCCTCGAGCTCGTCCTGCAATTCGTGCATGCCCATGCGCTCGGCCAAGGGCGCATAGATCTCCATCGTCTCGCGCGCGATGCGACGGCGCTTCTCGGCGTCGGCGATGAAGCGCAGCGTGCGCATGTTGTGGAGCCGGTCGGCGAGCTTCACCAGGAGGACGCGGATGTCCTCCGACATGGCGAGCACGAGCTTGCGGAAATTCTCGGCCTGGCGCGTGTGGTCGGATTGGAGCTCCAGGCGCGAGAGCTTGGTCACGCCGTCGACGAGGCGCGCGATGTCGGCGCCGAAGAGACGCTCGATGTCATCGAGCGTCGCGACCGTGTCCTCGACCGTGTCGTGGAGAAGCCCGGTGATGATCGAGGAGCCGTCGAGCTTCATCCCGGCGAGGATGCCGGCCACCTCGACCGGATGCGAGAAATAGGGATCGCCCGACAAGCGCATCTGGCTGCCGTGCGCCTTCATCGAGAAGACATAGGCCCGGTTGATAGCGTCCTCGTCGGCCGAGGGGTCGTACGATTTGACCCGCTCGACCAGCTCGAACTGGCGCATGATCCTGGGCGGCGTCCCGGCAGCGGTGGCAGGGACGGGTGCGGCCTGGGCGATGGGCGCCTCGACCGCCGTCATCGCTTACCGCTCGGGGGCCTCGAGATCGCCTTCGTCGATCTCGTCTCCGCCCTCGCCTTCAGCCTCGCCCTCGCCAAGCTCGGGCACCGCCGCGTCCACACCTTCCTCGGCGTTCTCCTCGGAGAGCAGCACGTCGTCGGGGATCTCGTCCTCGCCCGCCTCGGCGTCGCCCTCGGCTTCCTCCTCGCCCTCGACATCGGCATCGTCGATGTCGCCCGCGGCACCGATATCGACCGGCCAGGCGCCCTGGGCGCCGATCTCGATCTCCTGATCCTCCTCGGGCTCGTCGATCTCGACATGCTTCTGCATGCCCTTGATGAGGTTGGTCTGGAGCCCGTCGATCGGAACCGATTCCGCGGCGATCTCGCGCAGCGCCACGACCGGGTTCTTGTCATTGTCGCGGTCGAGTGTCGGCTGCTGGCCCTGCGCCATCTCGCGCGCCCGCTGCGCCGCGAGCAGCACCAGCTCGAATCGGTTCGGGATCTTGACGACACAATCTTCGACGGTGACACGCGCCATCCTGAGGACTCCGGCTCCAGCAATCTTTGAGTCGTTCAATATATGGGCGTCAGAGTCCTGACGCAACAGGGGTTTCCGCCACGTTAACGAGGCCGCGGCGAGGCATGGCCGGGGCGGCCGCGAAGGACTAGAGTGGCGCCATGGACGAAGTCGCAACCAGAACCCAAAGCGCGGCGGAGCGGGTCGCCTATTACGGCATCCATCATCTCGCCCTCAATACCGACGACATGAAGATGACGGTCGACTTCTATGTCGGCGTCCTTGGCATGCGCCTCGTCCATGCGATGCGCGTGCCGCCCGGCGTCGGCACCGGACCCGGCAACCGCGGCAACCCGCCGTTCGAGGAGATCCGCCACTATTTCTTCGACATGGGGCGCGACGCGCTGTTGGCCTTCTTCGAGATCCCGAAAGGCGCGAAGCCCGTGGGCGACCGTGACGCCATCGCCATGATGCAGCATGTCTCGTTCGCGGTGGCGCCCAAGAGCCAGGCCTCGATCCGCGCGCGGCTCGAGCAAGCGGGCGTACCCTACCAGGGGCCGATCGAGGTGCTGCCGGGGGTGTTCTCGATCTACTGCTTCGACCCCAATGGCATTCGCCTCGAATTCAGCACACAGCCCGGCGACGGTCCGGGCGAGCCAAGCATCGTCTCGGGACAGCAGCAGACGCGCGCCGTGGCGCAGCGCGAGATCGAGACGCTCTCCGGCGATCCCGCCTGGCTCGATCGGGCGTTGGCGGGCCTCGGCGACTGACCCCGCCTCGCCCGCAATTTCCTTGGACCGGGGCGACGGCACGATCTAGCTACAAAGGGCGTTAGTTAGCCAAATCCGCCCTTTTGTGAATGTGATGCCGAGCGAAACCGAAATCGCCGTCCCCCACCACCACGTCGTGCAATTCTATGGCGCGAACGGCGGCCCGCTCGTACGCAACGTGGGCGCGTATCTCGCGCGCGGCCTTGCCGCGGGCGGCGGCGCCATCGTCATTGCCGGACCGGACCATCGCCACGCGTTCGCCGACACTCTCGGCGGGATCGCGACGGACGCCGTTTCGGCCGGGCGGCTCGAGCTCCTCGACGCGGCCGACATGCTCGACCGCTTCATGGTGGCGGGCGAGCCGCACCAAGGCCGCTTCGACGCCACGGTGGGCATGGCCGTGCGCGCGCTCGCGCGCGAGCACGGCGAGGACGGCGTCTCGGCCTTCGGCGAGATGGTCGGGCTCTTGTGGCAGGGCGGCAACCGCGCCGGCGCGGTCAAGCTCGAGCACCTGTGGAACGGGCTTCTGGGGCGGCACGATTTCTCGCTCTATTGTGCCTATCCGGTCGACGTGCTCGACACGGAGTTCCGGCACGACGCGCTCGACGGTGTGCTCGCGGCGCACTCCGACGTCGTCGACACCGGCACGCCGGGCAAGCTCGGCAACGCCGTGACGCGCGCGCTCGACGACGTGCTCGGCACGAGCGCCGACGGCCTCCGCCAGCTCATGCGATCCGGGACGTTCCACGACGCCTGGGCCGCGCTGCCCGAGGGCGAGGCGAGTGTGCTCTGGCTCAGGCGCAATCTGCCCGAGCGCGCCGACGAAGTGCTCGCCCGCGCGCGACACTATTTCGCTTAATTTCCTGTCATTGCGAGCGGAGCGAAGCAATCCCTTGGGAGATTGTTTCGTCGGCTTCGCCTCCTCGCCATGACGATGACCGGCGACGGCGTCAGGCGTCGAGGACCGCGCGCACCTTGGCGCCGAGATCGGCGTAGGTGAAGGGCTTGTGGATGAGCTCGACGCCAGGCGCGAGGCGGCCTTTTTCGACGAGCACGGCCTCCGCATAGCCCGAGGTGAAGAGCACGCGTAAGCCGTCGGCCCGGCGGACCGCCTCTTCCGCGAGCTGGCGCCCGTTCATGCGGCCCGGCAGCCCGATATCGCTGAAGAGGAGGCGAATGTCGGGGTGGCGCTCGAGGAGGCGCAGCGCCTCGATCCCGCGCGAGGCCTCGACGACGTTGTAGCCGAGCTCGCGCAACGTGCCGGTGGTGAAGCGGCGTACATCCTCGTCGTCCTCGACGACGAGGATCTTCTCGTGCCCCGCGGCCGCGGGCTCGTGGTGCGGCGCGGATGCAGGCTCGGCCCGGTCCGGCGCCTCTTTCTCCGCCGCGCCGGCGCGAGCACACGGCAGGTAGAGCGTCACGGTCGTGCCGCGGTCAGGCGTGCTCGCGATCGCGATGTGGCCGCCCGACTGCTGCATGAAGCCATAGACCTGCGACAGGCCGAGGCCCGAGCCCTTGCCGATCTCCTTCGTCGTGAAGAACGGCTCGAAGGCGCGCGTCAGGACCGATTCCGTCATGCCGACGCCGGTGTCGGTGACGGCAAGGGCGACATACTCGCCCGCCGGCACGTCCTCGGGCCAGCAATGGAGCGTGCGGGCGAGGACCAAGTTCGCCACGTCGATCGTGAGCCGCCCGCCCTCGGGCATGGCGTCGCGCGCGTTCAAGGCAAGATTGAGGAGCGCATTCTCGAGCTGGTTCGCATCGACGAGCGCGGTGAGCGCGCCCGTGCCCACCAACAGCTCGACTGCGACCGCCTCGCCCAGCGTGCGCCGCAACAGCGTCACGGTGTTTCGCACGAGCGTGCCGATGTCGATCGTGCGCGGCTGGAGCGTCTGCTGGCGCGAGAAGGCGAGAAGCTGCCGCGTCAGCAGCGCGGCGCGGTTGGCGGCGCGGAGCGCGGCGTTGGCCGGCGCATCGAGATCGCCTTCGGCCGCCGCGAGCGTGTGAAGTCGTCGCAGCAAGATCTCGATATTGCCGACGACGACCGTCAGCAGGTTGTTGAAGTCGTGCGCGACGCCGCCCGTGAGCTGGCCCAGCGCTTCGAGCTTTTGTGCCTGGCGGAGCTGCGCCTCCATCGCCGCCTTCTCGGTGAGGTCGCGGATGAAGCCGTTGACGAGCATGCCCTCGCGGCGTTTCAGCGTCGTCGCCGCCACCTCGATGCGGATCCTGGCGCCGTCGTGGCGCTGCGCGTCCATCTCGAGCCGGCGTCCCCAACCGCCCGACTGGACCGCGCCGAGAAAGCGCTCGAGCAAGACCCGGTGCTCGCTGCGCTGATCGGGCGGAGCGATGACATCGGTGAACTTGCGCCCCAGCACCTCGCTGCGCGGCCAGCCGAGGATCGCCTGCGCCTGGGCATTCCATTCGCGGATGCGGCCCTCGCCATCGATCTGGACGAAGCCATCCAACGCCATGTCGATGATGTCGCGCACCATGCGCTCGCTCTCGACGAGCGCTTCCTGCGCCTTCATGCGCTCGGTGATGTCGCGCGTGATCTTGGCGAAGCCGATGAGTGCGCCGGCATCGTCGCGGATTGCATCGATCACGACGCTCGCGAAAAAGCGCGTGCCGTCCTTCCTGACGCGCCAGCCCTCGGCCTCGAAGCGGCCGGTCGTCTCGGCTTGCCTGAGCGCGCGCTGCGGCAAGCCCGCCGCGAGATCGGCCTCGGTGTAAAAGCGCGAGAAATGCTTGCCCACGATCTCGTCGGCGCGATAGCCCTTGATGCGCTCGGCGCCGCGGTTCCAGGTCAGCACCATGCCCGCGGGATCGAGCATGAAGATGGCGTAATCGACGACGCTGCGGACAAGCGCCGACAACTGCTGGTCGGCCCCGACCACCGCTCTATTCGACTGAAGATGTTCTTCGTTGTCCGGCATTTCCGTCCCGGCCCGCTTGAGCAAACGCACGCGAGCGCTGACCGGCACCCTACGCAAAAGTGTCTCGCAACGCATCTGCCCCGAAGGAGAGGACCGGTCGCCTTTTCGAGCGTGTTGAAGGAATTAACGCAACTTGGGCGCGATCAATCCCTCCTTCTCCAAAAGCGGGAAGATGCCCCCGCCCCGCATCAGGCCCAAGAGCCGCTCCGGAATGGGGAGCGGCGAAAGCGCAGCACCGGTGCGCAGATTGGTGACGCGCCATGCCTCGGGATCGAAGCGCGCGCGGTCGCCCTCCTCGAAGGCGGCGGCGCAGCCCGGACATTCGAGCGCGAGGAGCCCGTAATTGACGCTGTTGCGGAAGAAAAGCCCGTTGATCGATTCCGCCATCAGGAACGCGACGCCGCAATTCCTGAGCGAGCGCGACGCCGGCCGGTTCGAGCCCATGCCGAAATTGCGGCCGGCGACGATGGCATCGCCCGGCTTCATCTCGCTGACCCAGCCGGGACGGTTGGCGAGAAACACGGCCTTCGCCTGCTCGGCCTCGCTCTTCGCCTGCACGCTCGCTGGCAGCATCAGGTCGGTGTTGATGTCGTCGCCGAATTTCCACAGCTTCGCTTCGATCATGAGAGATCTCCCGCGAAATAATTCGCGGCCGATTGGATCTCGCCGGCCAAGGCCGAGGCCGCGACCGTCGCCGGCGAAGCCATGAAGATGCGCGCCGAGGGGTCGCCCATGCGGCCCTTGAAGTTGCGCGTGCTCGCGGTGATGCACACCTCGCCGGGGCCGAGCACCCCCATGTGGCCGCCGAAGCACGCGCCGCACGTGGCCGAGGTGACGACGGCGCCCGCGTCCAACAGCGTCTCGACATAGCCCGCCTTCAAGGCCGCGCGGTAGATCGCCTGCGAGCCCGGCGTGACGAGAAGGCGCACGCCCTTCGCCACGCGCTTGCCCTTCACCACGCGCGCGGCAGTCGCGAAATCGTCGAGCGTGCCGTTGGCGCAGGAGCCGATGAAGGCCTGGTCGATCTTCTGGCCCGCGACTTGGCCGACCGGCACCGAGTTCTCGATGACAGAGTCGGGAAGGGCCACGAGCGGCTCGACCGTGTCGAGCGCGATCTTTCGTGTCTCCTTGTAGCGCGCGTCGGGATCGGGCCAGGCCGGCTCGAACGGCTTCGGGTTGCGCGCCTTGACATATTCGATGAGCGCATCGTCAGGCTCGAAGATCACGAACTCCGCCGAAAGCTCGGTGCCCATGATGGCGAGCGTGCGCCGCGCGTTGACGCTGAGCCCCGCCACGCCCGGGCCGCCATACTCGACGTTCTGGTTGACGTGGGCGCCGTATGTCCCGGCGATCGTGAGGAACAGGTCCTTCGCCGAGACGCCGGGGCGGAACTTGCCCTGAAGCTCGTAGCGGATCGTCTCGCCGACGCGGAACCAGGTGCGGCCCGTGGTGACGGCGAAGAGCGTCTCGGGCAGGCCCACGCCGCGCGCGGCGCAGTTGAAGGCGCCGCCGCCGCACGTGTGGCTGTCGGGATTGACGAGCACCGTGCCCGGCAGCGCATAGGCGTTGTCGGCGACGACGACATGGCTGATGCCCTGGTCGTAGCCGATGTCGTGGAAGCGCTTGATGCCGAAGCGGGCAACGAACTCGCGCGCGCGGTGGTGCGCGGCGGCGGTCTGCGGCTCGTTCGCGGGCGCCAGGTGATCGAGCACGACGACGACCTTGTCGGGATCGTCGATCTTCAGGATCTCGCGCCAGCTCTCGGGCAGAAAATTCATGTCGAGAAAGACGGCGGTGCCGACCGTCACGACGGCGATGTCGCCGGGCGAGACCTTCGCGAGCCCGCCGGCCTTCGCCAGGATCTTTTCCGCCATCGTCATGCCCATGGGCGCCTCCCTTGGGCATCACCTTGTCATTGCGAGCGAAGCGAAGCAATCCCCGGCGATTGCTTCGTCGCTGACGCTCCTCGCAATGACGGCCAGAGCGCGCGTCAGCCCTGCAGATGCTCTTTGAAGAATTCGAGCGTGCGGCTCCAGGCGAGCTTCGCCGCCGCCTCGTCGTAGCGCGGCGTCGTGTCGTCGTTGAAGGCGTGGTTGGCGCCTTCGTAGGTGAAGGACTGGAAGCTCTTGCCCGCCTTCTTCAGCGCGTCCTCGAACCCGGCCCGCGTCGCGCCCACGCGCTCGTCGAGCCCGGCGTAATGCAGCATCAGCGCCGCCTTGATGTTCGGCACCTTGTCGAGCGGGGGCGCCACGCCGTAATAGGAGACGACAGCGGCGAGATCGGGCGACAGCTCGGCCATGCGGTTCACGTTTCCGCCGCCATAGCAAAATCCCACTGCACCGATCCGCCCGACATCCGGCCGCGACTTGAGATAGGGCACGGCCGCCACGGCATCGAGCGCCGCCTCCTGCTGATCCATCTTCGCGAAGAGCTTTGCCGCCTGGTCCTCGTCGGCCGGCGTGCCGCCCAACGGCGAGAGAAGATCGGGCGCGAGCGCGACATAGCCCGCCACCGCAAGCCGCCGCGCCACATCCTCGATATGCGGATTGAGGCCGCGGTTCTGGTGAATGACGATCACGGCCGGAACCTTCGCATTGCCCTTGGGCCGCGCGAGATAAGCCTTCACCCGCCCGCTCGCGCCGGGATATGTGACGTGCTCGGTTGCGAGGCGCGGATCGTCGGCCGCGACCTGCGCCGCATTGGCGTAGTTGGGACGCAGCACATTCATCATCGCGGTCGCGAGCGCCGTCGAGCCCACGAGCGCGGTCAAGCGCTCGAGGAAGAGGCGGCGGTCGAGATGGGTGTGCGTGAAATCGTCATAGAGAGCGATGACGCGCTGGTCGATGAGCGCACGCACGGACCGGTCTTCCATGATCTCTTCCCGCCTGTGGCGTGCGAAGTATGCGCGGCGCGGCGGGCGGCCGGAATACTCAGAATGGGGCAACGCCGTGCTCCGCCGGTAAATTCTGCGCGAGCGCGAGCGCCGTCAATCCCAGCACCGGGTGGCGCCAATCCGGCGCGGTCTCGGCCAGCGGTACGAGCACGAAAGCGCGCTCGTGCAGACGCAGATGCGGCAGGACGGGCCCGTCGCGTCCATCCGCAACGCTGCCGTCATAGTCGAGCAGGTCGAGGTCGAGCGTGCGCGCGGCGTTCCTCGCGCCGCGCACGCGGCCGAAGCGCGCCTCGATCCGGTGCAGCAGCAGCAGGAGCGCTTTCGGATCGAGCGCCGTCGTGACGATCGCGACCGCGTTGATGTAGTCCGGCTGGTCCGAGGCTGGCACCGGCGCGGTGCGGTAGAGGCGCGAGACTTTTTCGACGCGCACGCCCTCTGTTTCGAGTTCGGCCAATGCCGCCGCGAGCGTCGCTGCGGGCGGACCCGCGCGGCTCGGCAGATTGGCGCCGAGCGCGATCAGGATCATCGCGTGCGCCCGCTGATTTTGATCACGATCAAGTTATGCGCGAGTCGGTGCCCTTGTGCTTGACGCGGCAGGCACTTTGCGCCAAATGCGATCTTGGTATACAACCGGTATGGAGCGCCGTTGGTCATGTTTTATGCGAGTGAGCGCATCGCCTTGTTCATTGACGGCGCCAATCTTTACGCAGCCGCCCGCGCCCTGCAATTCGACATCGACTACAAACGGCTTCTCGAGCTCTTCGGCGCCAAAGGTCGCTTGATCCGCGCCTTTTATTACACAGCCTTGCTCGAGGACCAGGAATATTCGCCGATCCGCCCGCTCGTCGATTGGCTCGACTATAACGGCTATACCATGGTGACGAAGCCGGCGAAGGAGTACACCGACGCTTTCGGCCGCCGGAAGCTCAAGGGCAACATGGATATCGAGCTCGCGATCGACGTGATGGAGATGGCGCCTTACCTCGACCACATCGTGCTGTTCTCCGGCGACGGCGATTTCCGGCGGCTCGTCGAAGCGGTGCAAAGAAAGGGCGTGCGCGTTTCCGTCGTGTCGACGACGCGCTCCGTGCCGCCGATGGTGGCCGACGAGTTGCGCCGCCAGGCCGACTCCTTCATCGAGCTGCAGGAGCTCGCGCCGCAGATCATGCGCGCCCACCACCGCGAGAGCCAAGCGCTCGCGACGTGAGCGCGGCGGCCGCGCCGGCGGCGCCGGGGCGCGAGTGCGCGCTCTGCCCGCGGCTTGCGAAATTTCGTACCGAGCAGCGCGCGGCGCATGACGACTGGCACAACGCCCCGGTGCCGTCCTTCGGGCCGCTCGACGCGCGGCTCCTCATTGTCGGGCTGGCACCCGGCCTCAAAGGTGCCAACCGTACCGGCCGGCCCTTCACCGGCGATTATGCCGGCGACCTGCTCTATGCGACGCTCCTCAAATTTGGGCACGCGCGCGGGCACTACGCGGCGCGCCCCGACGACGGACTCACGCTCCGGGATTGCCGCATCACCAACGCCGTGCGCTGCGTGCCACCCGAGAACAAGCCGACGCCCGCCGAGATCTCGACCTGCCGCACGTTCCTCGCCGCCGAGATCGCGGCGATGACGAATCTCGCCGCGGTGCTGGCGCTCGGCGCGGTCGCGCACGGCTCCGTGCTCGGCGCGTTGGGCGAGCGGCGCGCGGCGCACGGCTTCGCGCACGGCGCGGTCCATCATCTCAAAGGCGGGCTCGTCCTTGCCGACAGCTATCACTGCTCGCGCTACAACACGAACACGGGGCGGCTTACGCCGGCGATGTTCGAGGACGTGTTTGAGGCGCTCGTCAAGGTGCTGGGCCGCGCCGCGCCCTCGTGATAAGGAAAGAGGCGATGGGGGAGGAAAGCGTGAACGAAGGCAATTTCAGCCCGGCCGAGGCGCGCGTCTTCGCGAAAGTGTCGCGGCGGTTCCTGTGGTTCATCATGCTGCTCTTCATGGTGAACTTCGTCGACCGCGGCAATGTCGGCTTCGCCGCGCTCACCATGAACAAGGAGCTCGGCATCTCGACCTCGAGCTTCGCGCTCGCGCTGTCGCTGGCGGCGATCTTTTATTTTCTCTTTGAGATACCGAGCAACCTCATCCTCGAGCGCGTCGGCGCGCGCTATTGGCTTGCGCGCATCGCCGTGACCTGGGGGCTCGCATCGTGCGCCTGCATGTTCATCATGGGCACCTGGAGCCTCGTCACGCTTCGCGTCATCGTCGCCATCGCCGAAGCGGGGTTCGCGCCCGGCACCGTGCTCTACATGACCTACTGGTACCCGCAGTACTATCGCGCCCGCGCGCAGTCGAACTACATGATCGCGCAGCCGATCGCCATTGCCTTGGGCTCGACCGTCTCGGGCCTCCTCCTCGGCATGAACGGGATTTTCGGGCTTTCGGGCTGGCGCTGGCTCTTCCTCATCGAGGGATTGCCGTCGGTCATCCTCGGCGTCATCGCGTTCTGGTTCCTCACCGACAAGCCCAAGGACGCGGCGTGGCTCGCGCCGGAGGAGAAGGCAACGCTCGTCGCCGCCTTGGCGCGCGACGAGAAAGAGCGGGCGCGGGAGGGTCGGCCTGGCTGGCGTGCCGCGACGCGCGAGATCCTGAGCCGCAATTTCCTCATCGTCTGCTTCGCCTATGGCTGCGACATCGGCAATGCGGCCGCGCTCGGCACCTGGACGCCGCTGCTGCTGCACAGCATCAACAAGCCCGGCACGCCTTATTGGCAGATCGGACTCCTGGCCGCGGTGCCGGCGATCGCGGCCCTCATCGCCATGCCGCTCTGGACGCGCCATGCCGACAAGACGCGCGAGCGGTTCTGGCATTGCGTGCTGCCGATGGCGCTCGGCGTCATCGGCTGGTGCATCGCGGCCGGCGTCAACAATCCGCCGGTGCAGCTCGCGGGGCTCGTCATCGCCAATATCGGCACGGTCTCGGCGTGGCCGGTGTTCTTCACCCTGCCCTCGCTCATGCTGCCGCAGAACGCGCGCGCGGCCGGCATCGCGTTCCTCAATGTCGTCGGCATTGCGGGAACGGCGGTGACGCCGCTCATCATGGGCTTCATGAAGGACGCGACCGGGACCTACACGGCCTCGATGCTGTCGATGGGCGGCGTGTTCCTGATCGGCGCGGCCGCGATGTTTCTGGTGCCGCGCGGCGCCGTCGGCGGCGAGGGACCGGCCGACGCGGTGCCTTCGCCCGCGCAGTAGGCGCTTAGACGCCCAGCGCCTCGACGTCGCTCACGATGCGGATGGGCACGATGCCCTCGCGCCCGCGCACCCGAATATCGTCGCAGGGAAGGCTGGCCAGCGTCACGCCCGCGGTTTCGCCGACGATATCGGACACCACCACCTTGCAGCCATATTCCTTCGTCAGTTCTTGCAGGCGGGCCGCGACATGGACGGCATCGCCGATCGCGGTCAGGACGAAGCGATCGCGATAGCCGAGCTCGCCGAGGATCACGCTGCCGGCGTGAATGCCGATGCCGATGTCGATCGGCCGTTGCAGCTCGACCGCGAGCGTTCGGTTCATTTCGCCGAGGCGGAGATGGATCGGTGCTGCGGCGGCAAGCGCCTGGCGGCAGGCTTCGCGCGGCCCGCACTCGATCCCGAAGATCGCCATCATGCCGTCGCCGAGGAACTGGTTGGGCGCGCCGCCGACCGCCACCACGGCGCCGCCCACGGCCTCGAAGAAATGATTGAGAAGAAACACGACGTCGTAGGGCAGGCGCTGCTCGACGATGCCTGTCGAGTCGCGGATGTCGATGAACATGATCGCGACGAAACGCTCGGTGTCGGCCGCCCCTTCCGTGCTGCGCCACCGGTCGTCGGCGCGGATATCGGGCGGCAGCAGCGGCAGCACCGCGAGATCGCGCGTCGGCCGCAGCTGGCAGGCGAGCCGCACGTTGCGCCCGGCCTTGAAGCGCGCGAGCACGGAGGCTTCGTGAAGGCTTGGCGGCGGCAGGCCATCGAAGCCGCGCAGGATGCGGATGCGGCAGGTGGAGCACCGGCCACGCCCGCCGCAGATCGAAGCGTGCGGGATGCCGGCGCGGCGGCTCGCGTCGAGCACCGCCAGCCCGCTCGGCATGCGCACGACCTCGCCGCTCGGATAGGTGATGCGGATGACGCCGCGGCGGCGCTCGTTGAGCGTGCGTACGCCGCGCGCGGCGAAGACGAGAGCCAGCAGCGCCGCATAGGCCCAGTAGATGCCGAGCTCGACCTGCCACAGAAAATTCATGAGCGCGGGATCGCCGAGATGGGCGCGCGCATTGAGAGCCGCGCGATAGGCCGGGTCTTGCACCAGCCTCTCCGCCTCGCGCGCGCCTTGCGCCACGCCCAAGAGCGCCAGCGCCGGCAACAGCACGGCGAACGCGAGCAGCACCGGCTTTGCCCGCTGGTAGACCGGGCGATGGCGCAGCCAGAAATGCATGCCGAGACAGCCGTGCGTCCAGGCGACGAGAAGCACCAAGACCTGGCGCGCGCCCCAGAACGGCCGGCCGTAGAAATATGAGACGAGCGTCGCATCATATTGCCGGCTGATGCCATACATGGAGTAGACCCAGCGGTCGCCCAGATAGTGATGGATAAGCAGCGGTACGATCGAGAAGCCGAGGACGAGCCGCACGCCCTCGCCCCATCCCATGCGCCAGGAGCGGCGCTGATAAAGCGCCCAGAGCGCGAGCGCGAAATGGATGAGGAACGCCGCGTAGAGCAAGGCACCGCCGATCGGCCCATGCCAGATCCATTCGTGGATTTGCGCGCCCCAGAGCATGGCCGCGAGCGAGATGTTGCCGAGCGCGTGATTGAGAAAATGGAGGGTGAGATAGGAGAACATCACCCATCCGCAGGCGAGCCGTAGCCGCCGCACCGTGTACTGGTCACGCAGCACGGCCCAGAGCCGGCGCATCGGATCGTGCCGCCCGGGCGCATCGCCCGTCGTGAGCGGCCGCGTGATCGCCATGTCCTATCCCCGCTCGCGCAGAAGGCGGCCGCGGTCGCGCTGCCAGTCGCGCGCCTTCTCGACCTCGCGGCGATCCTCCTTGCGGCGATGCTTCGCGAGCCCGAGCGCAAGCTTCGCCATGCCGCGCTCGTTGAAATAGACCGAGAGCGGGATGAGCGTGACGCCCTCGCGCTTCACCGCGCCCAAGAGCCGGTTGATCTCGCGCCGGCGCAGCAGGAGTTTCCTGGGGCGGCGCGGATCGTGGTTGAAGCGCGCGGGGGGATAGATCGGGAAATGCGCATTGAGGAGGAAGATCTCGCCGCCGCGCTCGGTCGCATAGGCCTCGGCGATGCTGGCGAGGCCCTGGCGCAGCACCTTCACCTCGGAGCCCATGAGCTGGATTCCGGCCTCGAGCGTGTCCTCGATCTCGTAGTCGCGGTACGCGCGGCGGTTCTGCGCGACGGAGCGCTCGGTGCCGCGGAGCGCCATTCCTCGCTAGTTGAGGACGCCGGCGGCGCGCATCGCGCCGCGCACCTTGTCCTGCGCCTCGGCGCTCGCCGGAACGAGCGGCAGCCGCACGTCGGGCGTCGACTTGTCGAGGAGCGAGGCCGCGTATTTGACCGGCGCCGGGCTCGTCTCGCAGAAGAGCGCATCGTGCAAGGGCGCGAGCCGCTCGTTGATCGCCATGGCGCGCGGCGTCTCGCCCTTCTGCCACGCCTCGTGCATGTCGGCGCATGCCCGCGGCGCGACATTCGCGGTCACCGAGATGCAGCCGTCGCCCCCTTGCGCGAGGAACGCCAGCACGGTCATGTCCTCGCCCGAGAGCATGGCGAAATCCTTGCCGCAGGCGGCGCGGGTCTTCAAAGGCCGCGCGAGGTCGTTGGTCGCGTCCTTGACGCCGACGATGTGCGGCAGCTTCGCAAGGCGCGCCATGGTGGCGACGCTCATGTCGATGACGCACCGTCCGGGGATGTTGTAGATGAGGATCGGGAGCGCAGTTGCGTCGTTCAAAGCCTTGAAGTGCTGATAGAGCCCTTCCTGGGTCGGCTTGTTGTAATAGGGGCACACGACGAGCGCGCCGTCGGCGCCCGCCTTCTCGGCATGGCGGGTGAAGTCGATCGCCTCCTCGGTCGAGTTGGAGCCGGTGCCGGCGATGACCGGAACCCGGCCCTTCGCCACCTCGACGCACAGCTCGACCACGCGCTTGTGCTCGGCATGGCTCAGCGTCGGCGATTCGCCGGTCGTCCCGCACGGCACGACGGCATGGGTCCCTTCCTTGATCTGCCAGTCGACGAAGCTCTGAAAGCGCTTCTCGTCGACCGCGCCGTTGCGGAACGGCGTGATGAGCGCGACCAGCGAGCCTTTGAACATGGCGTCCTCCGGCGGAAAGGGCCGATCAACGAACCTTAACGGAGGACCCATTTCCCTTCAACCCATGCCAGGAATGGCGCGGCGACGCGCAAACGTTGTCGTCTCGTTAGGAATGATGGCGGTATCGTGGTAAATTCTGCGCCCGCCGATCATGGCCGGCGCGCCGGGAGTTACATTTGCCGTTTCCGCTCATTCGCGCCGCCGGCTTGGCCCTCGGGCTTCTCGTTCCGGCGCTCGCGGCCCTTGCTGCGGAGCCTTCCGACGCTGACGGCCGGCTTTACCACAGCGCGCTTTCGCTGGCGCGGGCGGGCGATCTCGCCGCCGCCGAGCGCGAAGCGGCGCAATCGCGCGATCCGACCCTCGCCGACGCGGTCGAATGGGTGTCGCTCATGCGCGGCAGCGGCGGCTTCGCCGAGATCGCCGTCTTCCTCGCCAAGCATCCCGACTGGCCCGGACAGGTAAAGCTCCAGGCGCGCGCCGAGGCCGCGACGAACGAGGCCTCGGACACGACGCTCCTGGCCTGGTTCGCGGCGCATCCGCCGATCACCATCGCCGGCAAGCTGCGCGAGGCGCAGCTCTGGCTCGACCATGGCCGCCGCGCCGACGGGCTCGGCCTTGTCCGCGACGTCTGGGCCAATGCCGATTTCGACCGCCAGGAGGAGCGCGAGTTTCTTAAGCGCTACCGCGGCCTCTTGCGCGAAGCCGACTATGTCGCGCGGCTCGACCGGCTCGTGTGGGACGGCAGCACGGTTGCGGCGCGGCGTGATGAAGCGCTCGTACCACCGGAATACAGGACGCTCGCCGAGGCGCGGATCGCGCTCGCGGCCGAGGAGCCGGGGGCCGAGCGGCTCATGTCGCGTGTGCCCGCAGAGCTGCAGCACGATCCCGGCCTCCTTTACGAGCGTATCCGCTGGCGCCGGCGCAAGCAGCACTACGGCGACGCGATCGCCCTTCTCGACGGCGCGCCGCCCGAGCAGAGCCACGCCGAGGCGTGGGCGGTCGAGCGCGAGGTGCTGGCGCGCTTCGCGCTCGCTGCCGGCCAGCGCGGCGTCGCCTATCGTATCGCCGCCGGGCACGGACCTGTCACCGGTGCGCATTTCGCCGAGCTCGAATTCCTCGCCGGCTGGATCGCGCTGCGCTTCGAGCGCCGGCCCGAAGTGGCCTACGACCATTTCGCGCGGCTCTATGACGCGGTGAAGCTGCCGATCAGCCGCGCGCGCGGCGCTTACTGGACGGCCGAGGCGGCCGAGGCGATGGGGCGCGCGCCGCTCGCCAATTCCTGGTACGGCACCGCGGCTCAATTCATCACGACCTATTACGGCCAGCTCGCCGCAGCCCATATCGGCGCCGCCGACGGCGCGCGCATCGACGAGCCGAACCCCACGCCGGCCCAGGCCGCGGCCTTCAACCGCCGCAGCATCGTGCGCGTGACGCGCGCGTTCGCGGCGATCGGCGCCGACGACTATGTGCGCCTCTTCGTGCGCGCCTTGAGCGACGACGCGCAGACACCGGACGACCACGCCCTCATCGCGCGGCTGGCGAGCGATATCGGCCGCTTCGATCTCGCCATCGCCGCGGCGAAGCGCGCATCTTACGCCGGCGTGACGCTCCTCGCCGAAGGCTATCCGCTCGAGGAGTTGCCGCCCGGCGGCTCGGTCGAGCACCCCCTCATCCTCGCCATGACGCGGCAGGAGAGCGCGTTCGACGTCGCCGCGGTCAGCACCGCCGGCGCGCGCGGGCTGATGCAGCTCATGCCGGCGACGGCGAAGCTCGTCGCGCGCTCGCTGCAGATCCCGTTCTCGCAAAGCCGCCTCACCGGCGACGTGCACTACAACCTCACGCTCGGCCGGGCCTATCTCAGCGAGATGCTCGGCGATTTCGCCGGCTCCTACGTGCTCGCGGTCGCCGCCTACAATGCCGGCCCGGCGCGCGTCCACGACTGGATCCAGGATTTCGGCGATCCGCGCTCGCGCAACGTCAACGCCATCGACTGGATCGAATCGATCCCGGTCGCCGAGACGCGCAACTACGTGCAGCGCGTGCTCGAGAACCTCCAGGTCTACCGCTTCCGCACCGGCGACCGCCGCCTCGCCTTCTCGCTCGTGAGCGACCTCCGGCGATAGCGTTCCTCACCTGCAGCGCCGGCCTTCAAACCGCCGTCGGGTCCGCGCTAGAGTCCGGCGCATGGAACGGCGCCGCTTCGGCAATTCCGACCTCATGGTGTCGAGCATCGGCCTCGGCTGCTACGGCATGTCGGGGGTCTATGGCCCGGCCGACGACGCGGAATCGATCGCCACCATCCGCCGCGCGCTCGAGCTTGGCGTCAATTTTCTCGACACCTCGGCGAGCTATGGCCAGGGCCACAACCACCGCCTGATCGGCGAGGCGATCCGCGGCCGCCGGCAAGAGGTCGTCATCCATTCGAAGAGCGGCAGCCCGCGCGACGGCAACCCGGATGGCGTGCGCGGCGGCGGCGATCCGCGCTATCTGCGCCGGACCTGCGAGGAGAGCCTGAAAAATCTCGGCATCGAGACGCTCGACGTCTTCTGCATGTCGCGCGTCGATCCGAACGTGCCGGTCGAGGAGAGCGTCGGCGGCATGGCCGAGCTCGTACGCGAAGGCAAGACGCGCTTCATCGCGCTCTCGGAATGCGCGGCCCTCTCGCTCCGGCGCGGCAGCGCGGTCCATCCGCTCGTCTCGCTGCAGATGGAATACTCGCTCTTCTCGCGCGACGCGGAGGAGCAAGGCCAGATCGCGGCGTGCCGCGAGCTCGGCATGGCGCTGATGGCCTATGGCGTCGTCGGGCGCGGCATGTTCGGCGCTGAGGCGCCGCGGATCGAGGATATGGCGGCAGGCGACATCCGCGCACACCTGCCGCGCTTTCAGAAGGAGCATGCCGCGCGGAACCTCGCGCTCCGCGCGGCACTCGAGGCGCTGGGGCGGCGCAAGAATGCGACGCTCTCCCAGCTCGCGGTCGCGTGGCCGATGGCGCAAGGGCGGCGGGCGGGCACCTTCATCGTGCCGATCCCCGGCGCCAAGTCGCGCGCGCATCTCGAGGAGAATGTCGGCGCGGCCGCGCTCGCACTCACGTCGGACGACCTCGCCGAGATCGACCGCATCGCGCCGCCGGGCGCAGCCGCGGGCACGCGCTATCCGACCGGGCAGATGCATCGCCTCAATGTGTGAGAATGGACGGTCCGTGAGCGACGCAACCCTTCCCACCATCGCCGACATCGAGGGCGCGGCTGAGCGTCTCAGCCCGCGCGCGCATGCGACGCCGCTCGTCGCCTCGGCCACGCTCGACCGGCGCCTCGGCGCGCGGCTCCTCGTCAAGGCCGAATGCCTGCAGCGCACCGGCTCGTTCAAGTTCCGCGGCGCCTATAACGCGCTCTCGCAGCTCGACCCGGCCGCGCGCGAACGCGGGGTCGTCGCGTTTTCCTCGGGCAACCACGCGCAGGGCGTGGCCGCCGCGGCGGCGCTGCTCGGCATGCGCGCGACCATCGTCATGCCGAGCGACGCGCCGCACATCAAGGTCGCGAACACGCGCGGGCATGGCGCCGAGATCGTGTTCTACGAGCGCGAGACGGACGACCGCGAGGCGATCGCGCGCAAGATCGTGGCCGAGACCGGCGCCTACCTGCTGCCGCCGTTCGATGATCCGCGCGTCATCGCCGGACAAGGTACCGTCGGGCTCGAGCTCTGGGCGCAGGCGCGCGACCTGGGCCTCGCGCTCGACATCGTCGTGGCGCCGTGCAGCGGCGGCGGCCTCGTCGGCGGCATCGCCGTCGCGCTCGCCGCGAAGAGCGCCGGAACCAAGGTCTATGCCGCCGAGCCCGAGGGGTTCGACGATCTCGCCCTCTCGCTCGCGGGCGGCGCGCGCGTCGCCAACGCGCCGGGCCGGCGCTCGATCTGCGACGCGCTCCAGTCGCAGACGACCGGCGTGCTCACCTTCGCGCTGGCGCAGCGTCATCTTGCCGGCGCCCTCGCGGTGAGCGACGCCGAGGTCGAGCGTGCCATGGCGGTGGCGTTCGACGAGCTGAAGCTCGTCGCCGAGCCGAGCGGCGCCGCGGCCTTGGCCGCGGTGCTGGCGGGGAAGCTCGATGTGGCGGGCCGCACGGTCGCGGTCGTGCTGTCGGGCGGAAATGTCGACCGCGACTTCTTTGCCGCGGCGCTCAAGCGGGCGTGAGTGAGACGCTCGTTCGATTGGCTGTCATTGCGAGGAGTGCCGGCGACGAAGCAATCTGCAGGAGATTGCTTCGCTTACGCTCGCAATGACAGAGAGACTCAGTGCGTCGCGCTGATCTGGACGACGCCCTTGCCGGCCTCGAGGAACTTCGCCGGATCGACGGGATTGCCGTCGACCAGCACCTCGTAGTGCACGTGCGGGCCGGTGCTGCGCCCGGTCGAGCCGAGCTCGGCCACTTCCTGATGCAGCGCAACCTTCTGGCCCGGCGCCACGAGGATGCGGTGAAGATGGGCGTAGCGCGTGACGATGCCGTGCGCGTGCGTGATCTCGACGACGCGGCCGTATTCGTCCTTGACGCCGGTGAAGGTCACGGTGCCCGGCGCGGTCGCGAGCACGGGCGAACGATAGGGCGCGCCAAGATCGAGGCCGGGATGGAAGCCCTCGCGGTGATTGATCGGGTCGATGCGCGGACCGAACGGGCTTTCGAGCTGGTAGTGCGCCAAGGGTGCCGCAAGCGGCAGCTCCTTGGCGAGCGCCTGAAGCTGCTGCTGGCGCTCCTTGTCGGCTTGCGCCTGGCGGCGCGGATCGAATGCGATATAGGGACCGCCCTCGCCCGGCGCCGGCCCTGTCGAGATGCGGCCGATATAGCGCTCGATATCGATGCCGGTCGAAGCGATGAGCTGCTCGAGCGAGCTTGCATAGCCGCCGGCCGCGGGGCGTGCGGGGTCCTGCTGCGAGAGTTGTGTGCGCAAGCGTTCGCGCTCGCTCGCCATCTGGCGCAGCGCCTGCTCGCGCGCGGCCAAGCTGTCGCGGAGTTGGCTCGTGCGCGTCGAGGATGTCGCGGAATCGGCCTGGAGCTGTTGCAGCTTGCTTGTGAGCTGGGTGCGCGCGAGCTCGGCCTGGTGCAGCTCGGCGCGGCTCTGCCCCAGCTCCTTCTGCAGCTGGGCGAGGTTGCCGCTCTTGCCCGCGAGCGCCTGCTCGGCGCCCTTCAAACGCTTCTCGAGCTGGAGCCGGGTCTTGTCGAGCACGGCGACGCGCGCCTCGGCCCCGGCGATCGATGTGCGTAGCGTTTCGTTGTCGGCGTTGGCGCCATCGAGCTGCGCCTTCATCTCGTTGAACTGGTCCGACATCTGGCCGTACTGAGTGTCGGCATCGGCGACCGACTGGCGCAGGTCCGCGAGCACCGCGGCGCGCGCAACCGCGGCCTCGGCCGCAAGCTCCTTCTCGTGAATCGCCTTGTGCAGGTGATGATAGGCGCCGGCGAGCCCGGCGATGCCGCCGACAACCGCCACGAAGAGGGCCAGCGCTCCGGCCTGCAGCCACCCCGGAAGCAGCAGATAGCGTACGCTTTCGCCGCTGCGCAGCAGGAACTGCCGCTCAGGAAAGAGGCGCTTCACGAGCGCCACACACAGCTGGGCCATATCCCCCCGCGACGTTGTTCAATCCCCCACCCGCGCGGCCGCTCGAGGACCCCACCGGCGTCTTTCAACGCCATCTCCGGGCGGAGATGGCGGTGATCGGTCCGGCTCTCCCCGACCGGTTCCGTCCCGTCCGGCGATACCCGCCCTCCGGGAAACCGCCGGTGGAACATCATCGGCGGCCAATCACCGACAAAACCTTAAGAGCGTGAAAGATCGATGGCAAGCCCTTTCGCAGCTGCAAAATCCCTGCCTGGGGCCAACCAAGTTTCACGCGTGCGCGCCTCCTACGCGCCGAGCCGCGGAGTTGCGCACAACCCCCGCCCGCATCGTCCGCAAAATGACACGGGGACACACCAGGGCGGTGAAGGGCGCACCGGAATACGAGCCCATCGCGGCGGCGCAAAAAAATGGGCCGCGCAGTGCGCGGCCCAAGTTCAGGGAGGAAACGCCGAACCGGCGTTCACAAGCGCTATATTGGCGGAGTCGAGCGCTCCCTCAAACCCGTGCGAGCACATGGCCGCATTGCAGCAAATGCAGGTGGCGCGCGGGGATGTCACAATAGCCGCCATGACCCGTTCGGGATTAACTGCGGTCACACTCGAAGAGATCGGGGCGGAAGCGCAGAGCGCTTGGCTGGCGCCGACGGGGCTCGTTGCCGGCGCCGCCGCGGCGCGCGCCATCGCCAGCGGAGTCGCACTGCCGCTCGCCGGCGCTACGCGCGCATTTGTCGCGGTCGAGCTCCTGGCGCGGCGCGAGGGTAGGACTCTCGCGGCGCCGACATCGATTGCGCGCCTGCGCGCGTTTGCGCACGCGCGCGGCCCGGCGACGTCTCGCCACATCGAAGCACGACTCGCGGCGTTGAGCGCGCCGCGCCCGGACTGGGCCGGGCTTTCGCTCGCGCGCCCGCTCATCATGGGCATCATCAACGTCACGCCCGACAGCTTCTCCGACGGCGGCAAGTTCCTCGCGCCGGACGAAGCGGCGGCGCATGGGCGCGCGCTTCTCGATGCGGGCGCCGACATCCTCGACGTCGGCGGCGAGTCGACTCGGCCCGGCGCAACGCCCGTCTCGCCCGAGGAGGAGATGCGCCGCATCGCGCCCGTGCTGCGTGCGCTCGTCGCGACGGGCGCGCCCGTCTCGGTCGACACACGCCACGCGGCGACGATGACGATGGCGCTCGAGGCCGGCGCGCGCATTGTCAACGACGTGAGCGCGCTCGCCGGGCCCGGAAGCATGGCGGCGGTGGCGCGCGCGGGCGCTGCCGTCGTGCTCATGCACATGCAGGGTGAACCCGCGACGATGCAGCGCGCGCCCGTCTACCGCTTCGCGCCGGTCGACGTGCTCGAGGAACTGGCGGCGCGCGTCGCGGCATGCGAGGCGGCGGGCATTCCCCGCGCGCGCATCGCCATCGATCCCGGCATCGGCTTCGGCAAGACGGCCGAGCACAATCTCGAAATCCTCGCTGGGCTTCCGCTCTTCCAGGCGCTGGGCACGGGGGTGATGGTGGGGCTGTCGCGGAAATCCTTCGTCGGACGGCTTGCCGGCGGCGGCGGCGGCGCTGCCACGGAGACGCGGCTCGCGGGCTCGCTCGCGGGCGCGCTCGACGCGGTGAGCAAAGGCGCGCAGATCGTGCGCGTCCATGATGTTGCGGAAACACGCCGCGCGCTCGCGTTCCAGGCCGCGATCGAGGACGCATAGTACCGCTCCGGCCGTCATTGCGAGCGCAGCGAAGCAATCTCCGCGCCGGGTGGGATTGCTTCGTCGCTACGCTCCTCGCAATGACAGCCGCTGAAACCTAATTCTGCGCGCGCTCGATGACGCAGCCGACGCTTTGCGCCTCGGGATAGATGTCGAGCTTCTCGACCGTGACGCGGGTCAGGCGCACGCGGCGGTCGGACAGGCAAAGCGTCGCCACGCGCTCGGCCAAGGTCTCGACCAGGTTGAAGTGCTTGGCCTCGGCGATGCGCTTGATGCCGGAGACGATCCCCTCGTAGTCGAGGGCTTCTTCCACGTCGTCGTTCCGCGGCAGCGGCAGCGCCACGTCGAGCTCGGCATTGATGCGCACGCGCGTGCGCTGACGCTTCTCGTGCGCGTGGATACCGATCGAGACCGCGATGACGAGATCGCGGACGAAGACGCGATAGAGCGGCGCCGGACCCGCGCCGCTCACGCCGGCTTATCGCAGGCGACGGTGCCCATCTCGGCCGGGACGGAGAGTTCGAGGATTTCGAAATCCTCCGAGGTGCGGATCTCCTGATGCGGCAGGCCGCCGGGGATCATCACTGAATCGCCCGCCTCGAGACGCACGACGCCGGCACCCTCGAACTCGAGATCGACCCAGCCGCGCAGCATGTAGACGAATTGCGTGTCGCAAGTGTGGTAGTGCCAGCCGGTTTCGCGATCCATCGCCGAGATCGCCGTCGTCACCTGCGCGCGCATCGCGCCCGAAGTACCGTCGGTGACGCCCAATTCGCGGTACTTGAAGAAGGCGCGGCGGCCGGGAACATATTTCGCCTCGCTCTTCTTCGAGATCGTGAGCTTGCCGTTGACCTTGGGCTTGCTGAGCGTTCCGCTGTCTGCCATGGCGCACCTCTTTCCCTGACGCGAAGCACGATTGAAGCACGATTGAAGCACGGGGGCGCGGCAGCGGCAACGGGCGCCCCGGCGCCGGGGCTTGCGCGCCCCTTCCACGGGCGACATATAGGCGCGCATGACCGGCTGCTACGTCGTCGAGGATCGCGAAAAGCTTACCTTCCGGGTCAGCCGCGAGACGCTCGTTTCGCCCGCCATCCTCGAAGAAGAGCGGGCGCGCCTCTTCGAACGCTGCTGGATCTATGTGGGGCATGGCTCGGAAGTGGCGGAGCCGGGCGCCTTCCGCACCCGCAGCGTCGCGGGCCGGCCCGTCATCTTCTGCCGCGACCAAGCGGGCCATGTCCGCTGCCTCGTCAATTCGTGCCGCCACCGCGGCGCCATCGTGTGCAGCGAGCGCGAGGGCACGCAGCGCTCCTTCACCTGCCCCTATCACGGCTGGACCTATGACGGCACGGGCGCGTTGACGAGCGTACCGGGCGACGACGCCTACGGGCCCGGCTTCGACAAAGGCACGCTCGGATTGGCCGTGCCGCCGCGGCTCGAAGCCTATCGCGATTTCTGGTTCCTCAATTTCGATCGCGACGCCGAGCCGCTCGCCCAATATCTCGCCGGCGCCAAGGAATATATCGACCTCGTCACCGAGCAATCGCCCTCCGGCCGGCTCCAGGTCATCGCGGGCGTGCAGGAATACGACATCCGCGCCAACTGGAAGCTCCTCGTCGAGAACAGCGTCGACGACTACCACCTGCCGGCGACGCACTCGACCTGGCTCAACTACATGCGCTCGGCCGGCGTCACGACGCGGCCGCAGCAGGGCCTGCTGCTGCCAACGAAGGGCGCGGGCAAAGACCTCGGGCACGGCCACCTCACCACCGACAATCCCAATTTCCGCGGCCGGCCGGTCGCAGCATGGATCTCGATCTATGGCGAGGACGCGAAGGCGGACATCGCCGAGATCCGCGCGGAGCTGGTGCAGCGCCTCGGCCCCGCGCGCGCAGCCCGCATCGCGGATACCAACCGCAACCTCGTCGTCTTCCCCAATCTCGTCGTCAATGACGGCTCGTCGGTGACGATCCGGACGTTCTTCCCGATCTCGCCCGAGCGCATGCACGTGACCGCCTGGGCCTTGGGGCCCGCGGAGGAAACGGAGGCGCAGCGCGCGCGCCGGCTCGACGCGTTCCTTACGTTCTACGGCCCCGGCGGTTTCGCGACGCCCGACGACGTGGCGGCGCTCGAGCTGGTGCAGCAGGGCTGCGTCGCGTGGCGCGACGCGCCGTGGTCCGATCTCTCGCGCGGCATGGCCAAGGACGCGGCCGACCAGCTCAACACCGACGAAGGGCATCTGCGCGTGTTCTGGCGGCGCTGGAGCGAGCTGATGGAGCGGCGCCCATGAGCCTGCCGACACGCGCCGAGGTCGAGGATCTGTTCTATCGCGAGGCGGCGCTGCTCGACGACTGGCGGCTCGACGAGTGGATGGCGCTTCTGACCGACGACGCCGCCTATTACGTGCCGCCCAACGACAAGCCCGACGCCGATCATCGCGACACGCTCTTCACCATCGCCGACAACAACGCGCGGCTGAAAGAGCGCGTGCGCCGCATCAAGGACAGGAACTGCCACGCCGAGCATCCGCACTCGCGCACCCGGCGCATGATCGCGAACGTGCGGGTCACCAGCGCCGCGGGCGGCGCGGGCAAGGACTGCGAGGCGCGCGCCAATTTCGTGATCCACCGCTTCCGCCGCGGCGAGGACGTGCGCGTCTTCGTCGGCGAGTACCGCTATCGCCTGAGGCGCGAGGGAGACGCGCTCAAGATCGCCGAGCGCCGCGCCATTCTCGACGCCGAGGAGCTGGGGTCGCTCGGCGCGGTGAGCTTCATCCTGTGAGCGCGCCATGACCGACGCCTACCTCTACGCCGTGCGGTGCAACTTCACCGATCCGGCGCAGCTTCCCGCGTGGAACGCGTGGTACGGCGGACCCAAGATGGATGAGATGCTGGGCCTCCCCTATTTCATCTCGGTGCAGCGCTACGAGGCCGTGGCGCTCGATACGGGGCGGAAATACCTGGCGCTGTGGCGGGTCGAGCGGCCTGAAGCCTTCGAGACCCCGGAATACCGCGCGCAATGGGGCTTCGCCCAGTGGACGCCCTTCATCCGCGACTGGAGCCGCGACCTCTATCGCGGGCCGGCGGAGATCGATGCCGCGCTCGACGTGAAGGAGGACGAGCGGCTTCACGTCATCTCGTTCGACGGCGCTTCCGAAGCTGCGGCCAATGCCTCGCGCGGGCGCGTTTCTTCCGTCCGCCGCGACATGATCTGGCTCGAGGCGATGGGCCTCGATCGCCATTCGCCGCTTCTTGGGATCGCCAAGCGCGCGAGCGGCTGGACCGCCGAGCCGGTCGCCGACGCCGTGTGCCAGGAAACGCTCCTCGCGCCGATGATGGCGCGGCGCCGTGGGGCAAAACGTCCCACTTGAGTACAGTTCCCATCACGCGAATCGGCCGCTAGCATGGGCAAAAGCAAAGGGAGGAAGGCGGATGAAGTTCGGTCTCTTCGGCGGAGCGCGGTCGCGCGGCGGCGGGCCGCAGGGCGACAGCACCGGCTACAGGGACTATATCGCCTATGTGCGCGAGGCCGAGAAATTGGGCTTCGGCAGCGTCTTCATCGTCGAGCATCACTTCACCGGCTTCGGCCAGGTTTCGGCCTCGCTCAACATCCTGAGTTATCTCGCGGCCATGACCGAGCGCATCAGGCTCGGCACCGCGGTCGTCGTGCTGCCGTGGCACAATCCCGTGCTTGTCGCCGAGCAGGCGGCAACGCTCGATCTCCTGTCGGACGGCCGCCTCGATTTCGGCGTCGGCAAAGGCTATCGCGACTATGAGTTCGCGGGCTTCTGCGTGCCGCAGGCCGAGGCGACCGAGCGCTTCGACGAGGCGATGGAGGTGATCCGCAAGGCGTGGACCGCGCAGCACGGCCGCTTCTCGCATCACGGCAAGCGCTGGAATTTCGAGAATGTCGTCGTTGAGCCGGCGCCGGTGCAGCAGCCGCATCCGCCCTTCTGGCTCGGCGCCGGAAGCGAGGAATCGATCCGGCGCGGCGCGCGCGAGGGCTACAACCTGCTGCTCGACCAGATCGGCTCGACCGATTTGACGATCGCGCGCGTCAAGGCGTTCCGCGACGAGTGCCAGAAGATCGGCCGCCCGTATCATCCGACGATGGTGGGCGCGACGCGGGGCCTACAGATCTTGAGGAACGACGGGGAGCGCGAGAAGGCGCTCGAGGTGCGCTACAACATTCTGAAGAATATCGGCGGACTTGCGCGGGGCCCTGGCGCCGCGCGTTATTCGAACTTGAAGGACGAATCCGGGCCGCCGCTCGAAGTTGACGACGCACCGCTCCTCGGCACGGTGAAGGAGATCGTCGCGCGCTTGAAGAAGCTCGAGGCGGGCGGGGTCGAGCACGTGCTCCTCGTCGATCCGCGCCCGAGCGTCGAGGCGCTCCGCATCTTCGCCAGCGAGGTCATGCCGGAATTCGCAGCGGCGAAGGCAACGGCGTAGCGCACCTTACAGCTGTCATTGCGAGCAAAGCGAAGCAATCCCCGTGGAGATTGCTTCGTCGCTCGCGCTCCTCGCAATGACAGACGAAATTGGCATCACCCGCCATGCCCAGCCTCCGTGCCGGGCATACACGCGCCGCAGGAAAGAAACCCGTGGATGGCCGGGACAAGCCCGGCCATGACGCAAGACCTATGCGCCCGTCGCCCCTTATTGCGCGGCGGCGCGCCGCGCGGAGGCGCGGGCCGGCCGCGGGGCGCGGACCCACTTGTCGGTCCAGGCAATGATCTCGGCCGCGATCCTGTCGCTGTTCTTCTCCAGCATCGGCACGTGGCTGTTGCCGTGAATGCCATGCTCGGCGAGCTTGAGCCAGGTCGGATGGACGCCGGCCTGCTCGAGATACTTGACGGTGCAGTGATCGTAAGGCGCGTGATATGACGCCTCGCCCGTCACCACCAGCACCGGCATCTTCTGCAAATTCGGGAGCTGCCGCGCCGGTTCCGCCGGCTCGAAGCAGCGCACGAGATCCAGAGCGTCGGCCTTGTCCTGCTGCACGAAGCGCAGCTCTGACGCGTCCCTGACCGCCGGTGCATAGGTCAACGGCACGTCGGTGACGCCCCACGCAAGCGCCACGCCACCATCCTTGAACCAGCCGGGCGCACCCGTGAATTGCACCGAATGAAAGGGCGGGCCGTTCGGCTCGATCGCGAGGATGGCCTTGACCTTGTCGGGGCGCCGGTCGGCAACCGGCCACCCGAACGCGCCCGCCTGCGAATGAACCATGAGGATCGCGGGCCCGATCTCGTCCACGAGCGCCACCAGCGCCGCGACATTCAGCTCCTGCTGGCGGTGGAAGTCCTTGATCGACGGGATCTGCGAGGAGACGAGCTGCCGCACCGCCGGATCGTCGAACGAGCCGTCGCCGGGCCATTGGCTATGGAGATGCGCCTGCGGCCAGAGCGCGTATTTCTCCTGCGCGACATAGCGCCCCTGGTTGTTCGCCATGTCGGTCGCTTCGTAGGGCCCGTAGATTTCGGGATAGCTCGGCGAGCGGCCCTTGCCGACCTGGTCCACGACATAGACGGCATAGCCCGCGCGCACGAAGCGCTGCGCCCAGCCTTCGCGCCCGTCGGGCGTGCCGGTGTAGTTCGTGCCCGACATGGTGCCGCCATGCACCATCACCACCGGGTAAGGGTGCGTCTTCTTGGCCGGGATCATGTACTCGGCATAGATCTGCCCGACCGTGTAGCGCTTGCCGCCGATCTCCTCGACATGGCCGCCGGCGTAAAGCCATCCGGTCTTCTTGAGGACGAGCGGCGCCTCGGCCCGCGCCGCGCGCGCGGGCGCGGCGGCGAGACCGAGCCTGCGCGTCCCGAGGCGGCGGCGTGACTTCTTCTTCAGCATGTGTCGCTCCCCTGCCCCAAAAACAAAATCCCCCTCGCCCAAATCGAGCGAGGGGGATTTGCGAACGGAGCCTTCGTTTACTGCGCCGCCGTGCGCATGGCGCGCTTGGCGAGCTTCGCGTCCGACACCTGCGGCTGGAGATTGAAGAGCCGCACCGCGTTGCCGCCGAGGATGTTGCGCTTCTGCTGCTCGTTGAGGAACGGCAGGTCGTAGATCGTGCTCGGCAGGTCCATGTCCCAGTGCGGATAGTCGGACGAATAGAGGAGCTGCGTATCGGCCTTCAGAAGCTCGAAGGTGAGCTCGAGCGCCTTGCGGTTCTCGACCATCTCCATCGGCTGCGTCGTGTAATACATGTCGCGCATATAGTCCGACGGCTTCTTCTTCAGGAGCGGCACCTCGGACGAGCGCATCATGTATTCGTTGTCGAGCCGCTGCATCAGGAAGGGGAGCCACGCAAGCCCGCTCTCGATCCAGATGACCTTGAGATTGGGATAGCGCTCCGGCATCGCGTTCACGATCCAGTTGGTGAGGTGAACGACGTTGTACCAGGTGAAGCCCAGCGCATGGACGGCGATGAAGCGGTTGCACAGCTCCATCGTGCGGTCGCCGCCCCACATGAAGCCGGAATGGAACGCGAGCGGCAGCTTGCGTTCCTCCAGCATCGCGTAGGTGCGGGCATAGCAATTGTCCCACACGCCCTTGTAGCGCGGCGCGGTGACGCAGAAGCCCACGACGCCCGGCTTGTCGCCCAGCTCCTCGATCATCTTCTCGCACGCCGGCGGATCGTTGAACGGGAGATAGAGGCTCGCCTTGATGCGCGGCTCGGCCGAGGTGACGTTGTCGATGAGCCAGCGGTTATAGGCGCGGGCCAAGGCGACCTCGACCTCGGCGCGCGGCGTCAGGCCGAGCGAAAGCATCGGCGTCGGGAAAAGGCAGGTCTGATCGACGCCGAACGCGTCCATCCAGCGCCTGGTCAGCGCGATGTCGCGGTTGACGCCCGCGGGCGTTTTCTCCTTTTGGCGGCCCTTGTAGCGCGTGACGCGGCCGGCCATCTCCTGGTACGAGCCGCGTGAGGAGGTGATGCCGCCCTCGCGCGCGCCCTGCACCTTCGCCTGGTGGCGCATCACCGGATCCTCGATATATTCTAGGATCTGCTGGAACGACTCCGTCTCGTAGTGATGGGAGTCGACATCGACGATGCAGAAATCCTCGTACTTGCGCTTCGCCGCCTGCTCGCTCGCATGGGCGAGCAAGGTTGGCGTGTCGAATTCCTCGAGGCTGTGGTCGCGGAGGTTGACGGTATCCATACGCTCTCTCCTCGTCAGGAGGCGACTTCGGAATCGGAATCGACGTGACGCTTGCGCTTGCCGAGGCTGGTCCAGGACTGCCACAGGCCTAGCTCGAACACGAGCGAGTTCACGGCCTCGAGCATGGCGGTGCAGCCGATCATCACGTCGGTGACGGTGACGCCCATGTTGCCGGCGAAGGGCGGCGGCGGCTCGCCTTCCTGGCACTTGGCGCCATAGGCGCGGATCGCGGCCGCGAGGACCGACCCCAGCCCCTCGTCCGGAACGTCGGCGAGGCGGTTCTCGTCGACTGCTTCGGCGATCAGGCCCGAGAGCTCGCTCGCGAGCTCCGCCATGCGCTCGTGCTTGCCGTCAGATGGCGACATACACCTCTCCGTTGCGCTCGACGACATTGAATTTCTGCAGGCGGACGCGCGAGTTGCAGACATGCGTGCCGTCGGACAGATGGTATTCGTAGCCGTGCCACGGGCACACGATGTGCATGTCGGCCTCGTCGAACTTCTGGCCGAGATACATTCCGTCCTTGCCGATCACATCGAGCACCTGCGGCATGCGTACGCCCTCGCACGCCGGGCCGCCCTGGTGCGGGCAATGGTTGCGATAGGCGTAGTACTTGCCCGCATGGCGGATGACGCCGACCTCGACCTCGCCCGAGCGCACGATCCGTACGCCGCCATCGGCGATTTCGCCCTCCCGGCACACCAAAACTTCGGCCATGTTGCTCCCGATCCTTTCAGGACTCTGTTAGACGCCCCCTCGGCGGCGCCGCAGCGAGCGTAAGGCCCGCCCTGACCGCCCGTCAATGGCGTTGGGCGGCCTCGCCCATGCGAAACGGGCGCTTGACCCCCGCCGGCTCGTGCTTGATTCTCGTAGCTGGCCAAGGGGCGGAACATGGTTGACGTATTCGTGTGCAAGGCAGGGGAGTTGAAGGACGGCGAAGTGCGCATCGTGAGCGCGCGCGACGTCGACGTCGGGGTCTATCGCCACGGCGGGAAATATTATGCCTACCGCAACCAGTGCGCGCACCAGGGCGGCCCCGCCTGCGAGGGCATCATGCTGCCCAAGGTCGAGGACGTGCTCGGGCCCGACCGCACGCATAACGGTATGCGCTTCAATGAGGGCGAGATGCACATTATCTGCCCGTGGCACGGCTGGGAATACAAGCTCGAGAGCGGCGAGTGCGCGACCGACCGCCGCATCCGGCTGCAGAAATTCGCCGTCACGGAAAAGGACGGCGCGATCTACATCGCCCTCTAACAAGGGATTGCGACATGGACACGATGGACGTGAAGTACCGGGAGCCCGCGGCCGAGGAATTCGACACCCGCACGCTTCTGAAGAACGCCGAGCGCCAGGCGCGCCAGCGGCACTACGAGGACATCCACATCATCGACGTGGATGCGCACCACTACGAGAATGAATCCTTCGACCAGATCGTGCCCTTCATCGAGGACCCGATCATCCGCCATACCGCGAGCGCAAAGCGCGGCGTGAGCGGCAGCGGTAGCGCCGGCGGCCGGCCCACGCTCGTCAACACGCAGGTGGGCTTCCAGGACGTGGGCGGGCGCGTCACGCGCTACCACCTGCGCCGCAACGAGAAGACGCCGCCCTCGCCCCATCGCGACGTCACGCTCACCAAGCGCTACATGGATGCGATCGGCATCGACATGCTCTGTCTCTTCCCGACGCCGATGCTCAATCTTGGGCTCCATCCCAATGTCGAGATCGAGGTCGCGGTGGCGCGCGCCTATAACGCGTGGCTGTGCGAGACGATCCTCGCCAGGGAGCCGCGCATCGTCTCGATGCTTTATCTGCCGTTCAACGACGCCGAAGCCACCTACAAGATGGTGAAGGATTTCGGCCACAAGAAAGGCGTGGCCGGGTTCATGGTCACCTCGGCGCGCTACAAGGGCGTGTGGGACAACGCTTTCATGAAGACCTACGCGCTGCTCGAAGAGATGAACCTGCCGCTCTCGTTCCACGCGGCCTATAGCTGGGACGACCGGCTCGTCGGCAACTCGAACCGCTTCATCACCGTGCACGCGCTGGGCTTCACCGTGTTCAACATGGTGAATCTCGCCAACTGGATCGTGAACGGCCTGCCCGAGCGCTTCCCCAAGCTGCGCGTGATGTGGATCGAGAGCGGGCTCGCCTGGGTCCCCTTCATGATGCAGCGCTTCGACAACGAATACATGATGCGCTCGTCGGAATGCCCGGCGCTCAAGATGAAGCCGTCGGACTATATGCGGCAGATGTACTTCACGTCGCAGCCGATGGAGATGGTGGGGAACCGCACCGCGCTCGAAGAGACGTTCAAGATGATGAACGCCGAGACGCAGCTCTGCTACGCGTCCGACTATCCGCACTGGGACATGGACCTGCCGAGCACGATCTACGACCTGCCGTTCCTCAACGAGCAGCAGAAGCGCAACATCCTCGGCGAGAACGGACGGCGCTTCCTCAATGTCGAGCCGGTGTGGTCGGGGTGGAAGATCGCGGCGCGCGCCGCGAAACAGGCGGCGGCGCAGTAGCTCAGGCGCGGCGGAGCAAGAGCCTGCGGGTCGGGCGGCTGGCGGCGAGCGCGGCGAGCATCGCGGCGAAGAGCGGGAGCGTGCCCGGCTCCGGCACCGGCGCCGGCGGATCGACCGCGTTGAAGCTCACCGCGATGCCGCCCCCA